>ERZ772948.382-NODE-382-length-28559-cov-3.333251_pt1 | contig 28559 bp, 23 predicted proteins | sample MGYA00511945_ERZ772948 | MGnify/ENA primary metagenome ERZ772948 (study PRJEB29015, sample SAMEA2737927) | human oral metagenome | biome: human oral; feature: human-associated habitat; material: dental | place: China | collected 2141 ... | reverse complement strand
ATTATTCACGAGGTGCTGCCGGTTTTTGGGTGGAAAACGGTGAAATTCAATATCCGGTTGCAGAAATCACCATCGCAGGACAACTGCCAGACATGTTACGCAATATTGTTGCTGTTGCCGATGATATTGAGCATCGCTCCAATATCCAGACGGGTTCCATTTTATTAGAAAAAATGAAAATTTCCGGAAATTAAAATAAATGAGAATAATTCTTATTGACAAGAATAAGATCTCTGATACAATGCGTTCCATCTGTTAAGTATTGCAGTTAAGGTGATTGGTTTCATTTTAAAGTTTGCATCATGCTCCATAACAGGTAGAGTAAAAAGTAAATTCGTTAGGGTATTCAAAAGACTGAAGTTTAAACTTCAGTCTTTTTTTTGTTAAAATAGCGCCCTTATCATCTGCCAAAGGTAAATTTAAATGAAAAAACATCATGTCGATATTCTTATTTCCGAACAAGAAGTCCGTTCCCGTATTGCTGAACTCGGCAAAGAAATCACCGCATTCTATCAACAAAAAAACGTTAATCGACTTGTAGTAATAGGCTTGTTGCGTGGTTCCTTTATGTTTATGGCGGATTTAGTACGCGAATTACATTTACCGGTGGAAATCGAATTTATGACTACATCAAGCTATGGCAGTGGCATGACAACTAACCACGATGTTCGCATTACAAAAGATATTGAAAGTGATATCCGCGATAAAAACGTGCTGATCGTAGAAGACATTATTGACACAGGCTACACCTTAGAAAAAGTGCGTGAGATTCTTAATTTACGCACTCCGGCCTCTTTGACAATTTGTACTCTGTTGGATAAACCATCCCGTCGTGAAGTAAATGTACCGGTAGACTGGGTTGGTTTCACTATTCCTGATGAATTTGTGGTGGGTTATGGCATTGACTATGCACAACAACATCGCAACCTCGGCTATATCGGCAAAGTCATTCTAGAAGAATAAGAAAAACGGCTTATCACATGATAAGCCATAAATGTATCTAAAAAAATGACCGCACTTTAGGTGCGGTCTTCTTTTTTATTTTCTAAACTCACGTTTCTCTTTAAAAGTGCGGTGAGATTTTTCTTTAAATTTACGATCGCCTTTGAAACCTTTGTCTTCAAAACGACCGCCACGGCGTTTTCCGCCAAAATTATCACCGCCACGCTCGCCTTTGGCTTCACCGATAAAAGACATACGCATTTGCTTATTCAACACTCGCGTTTTCGCAAATTGTTGTAACAATTCTTTCGGCATACCTTGTGGCAACTCAATGGTGGAATAATCATCATACAGCTTGATGTGACCGATGTAGCGACTATTAATATCGCCTTCATTGGCAATCGCGCCAACAATATGGCGAACTTCCACACCATCTCCGCGGCCCACTTCAATACGATATAAATCCATTGGTTGTGGATTGCCATAGCCTTTACGTTCACCACGACGTTCTGCTGAACGTGGATTCTCACGACGGTCACCACGCTCATTACGATCACGACGTGCTTTTTTATCCACCACCGGATCTGGTGGAAGAATCAGTTTTTGTTTGCCTTGTAACAACATCATCATAGCGGCAGCAATGTCTTCTTGTGATTGGTCGGCAGTAAACATATCTTCCAACAATTCACGGTAAAGATCTAAATCATGATGCTCCAACTGAGCAGTAATTTTATCTTTGAATTTTTTACGGCGGCAAGCTTGTAACACTTCATGATTCGGTAATTCGACCTCTTCAATATTTTTCTTGATAAGGTGTTCAACATTGCGCAACAAACGACGTTCGCGTGGTTCTACGAACAATAACGCACGACCGGAACGTCCTGCACGACCGGTACGACCAATACGGTGTACATAAGATTCCGCATCCAGTGGAATGTCATAGTTCACCACAAGGCTAATACGTTCAATGTCAATACCACGTGCCGCCACGTCTGTCGCCACAACGATGTCTAAGCTACCACTGCGCAAACGTTCTAAGGTTTGTTCACGTAATTGTTGGGTCATATCACCGTTCAATGCCGCCGCACGGAAACCGTGTTTTTCTAATAATTCCGTCACGTCTAACGTGCCACTTTTGGTGCGGGTGAAAATAATCGCCGCATCAAAATCTTCCACTTCCAAGAAACGCAATAAAGCCTCATTTTTACGGAAGCCATGAACATACCAGCAGCTTTGCGCAATATCCGGCGCACTTTGTTGGGTCGCTTTAATTTTGACTTCTTGTGGATCGTTCATAAAGCGTTTGGTGATTCGACGAATCGGCTCCGGCATGGTGGCAGAGAAAAGTGCGGTTTGGTGATGTTCAGGTAATTCTGCCATCACGGTTTCCACATCATCAATAAAGCCCATTCGCAACATTTCATCCGCTTCGTCTAACACAATGGCTTTAAGCTCAGCAAGACTTAAGGTGCCACGACGTAGGTGATCCAAAATGCGTCCCGGTGTCCCCACCACAACTTGCGCCCCTTGTTTTAACGCACGTAATTGGATGTCATAACGTTGGCCACCATATAAAGTCACAATGTTAATACCTTTGGCATATTTCACGAATTGCTCGCAAGCATCAGCAACTTGAATAGCTAATTCACGGGTCGGTGCCATCACTAATAATTGCGGGTGTTTTTCTGTCGGATCGATTTTCGCCAAAATTGGCAAAGAAAAGGCGGCGGTTTTCCCACTCCCGGTTTGCGCCATGCCCAGTACATCACGGCCTTCTAATAAGTGCGGTATGCAAATTTGTTGAATTGGAGAGGGTGTTTCAAAGCCAAGATCGGCAACAGCATTAAGAATGAATTCAGGCAAGCCTAAATCCTTGAAAGTCATTTTAGTTTCAGTCATTAAAAATACTCGAATGTATAAAAGGAAAGCTCAATAGACGCTTTCAGGTTAATCACAATGTGTCGTTTTGCGTCTTACAACGCATAGCCGGTTGAGCCATGCTCACCGTTATTCTGCTTGAGCCTGTTGTCCTAATTTTGAAAGCTCAAACACCGCAAAACGATACTCCACAAAGTTATACACCTGATTTGCAACAGCCAGTTTGAATAAGGTCTCAGCCTCATCAACCTGTCCCATATTGAGTTTTTGTTTTGCTAGATAGAAGTAGGTTTCAGTCAGAATCTCTGCGTATTGCGTCGCTGTTTTTGAGGCAAACTGCTGCGCTTTAGCCTGTAGTTCCTGAACTGACAATTTGCCCAAATAATACTGGACAATGTAGGTACCCCAATAATCCTGAGACAGCCCAACAGCACGTTGAGCCAGATTTTTTTGCGCCTCAGCCGGCTTGAATTTTAATTCATTCAAATACAGCCACAAGACGCGGTAAGGATCCGATTTATTACGTTGATAAAATGCCAAGAAATCCTGTTCGGCGAGGTTATACCGTTCCACATAATAGAAGTCTAATGCTCGATTAAGAAAGGTATATTCATAGCCAGGATCGAGGCTGAAAACTGTATTAAAGGCTTCTAATGCGCCGTCATAGTCTTCATCCAGTAATAAATAAAGCCCTAGATAGTTATACACTGCCGCCATTTTTGGTTGCAATGCAAGAGCTTGAGTAAAGTCATAACGCGCTAAAGCCCAAAGCCCCAAACTATCGTAAAGCACGCCCCGTTCAAAATGGAGAGAAGCACGTTCTTCATTACTCATTTTTCCAACGAGCAACACCTGACTAATCCGAACAATCATGACTTCCTGTTCAAAATGCTGGCTTGGATTTTGCTCGGCTAACACGACTTTATTTTTAGACACAAAGGTATTGCTCAAGCCGACACAGCCTGATAATACAAAGACTGAAAATAAAATGGTTAGGAAAATCGCGAAATTAGACAACCCATTACGTTGCGTCATTTCTTTATAAGCCTTAAAGCAGAGTATTGCTTGTTGAAAAACAAATGTTACGGCACATAATGTACCGTAACATTTTGAAAAAATTTAAATTATGCCTGCTCTACAATATCATCGGATACGTGTTGAGCAGCTTCTGCTTTCGGAGCAAGGTCTTTCATGGTTAAACGAATACGACCTTGACGATCGATTTCGACGACTTTAACCATGATTTCTTGTCCTACTTGTAGGCCGGAAATGCCCGTGAGCATGTAATCTTCATAGCCTTGTATGCCCGACACTTTGATGCCGCCAATCACACAAACGCGTGGTGTTCCAGCATAAGAGATGTCGGGAAACACGATTTTGTCTTGTGCATAGAGGGCTGTGTGATGGGCAAACCCAACAGCTAAGATGAAAATTACCTTTCTTATATTGTTCATTATCGATACTATTTCGAAACGTTGTTCTTACTTGTTTGTGGGTGCTTCAGCATCGACCTGTGCGCCCGTTTTGCCAAATCGGCGTTGGCGATGCTGATAGTTTGCGATGGCTTTGTGCAGATCTTCTTCTTTAAAGTCTGGCCAATAGGTGTCGCAGAAATAGAGTTCTGAATAGGCAATCTGCCACAACAGATAGTTACTCACGCGCAGTTCGCCCCCCGTTCGAATGAGTAAATCGGGGTCGGGCATGAAGTTTGTGCACAGATGTTGCGCCAAAGTTTCTTCGGTAATGGGCGGTTCAGGCCGGCCTTCTTGCCGTGCTGCCTGCTGTTCGGCTACGATTTTTTGTACAGCCCGTGTGATTTCCCAGCGCGAACTGTAACTCAATGCCACCACCATCGTCATGGTGTCGTTGTGCTTTGTGCGCTCCTCTGTCTCGTGAAGTTTCTGTCTTACGTCTTCAGGTAAGCGCGAAAGCTCGCCCATTACGCGAAAGCGCACGTTGTTCTTCATAAAGATTTCGTCTTCTAAAGAGGTGAGCACTAAGCCCATGAGTGCACTGATTTCGTCGGCAGGGCGGTTCCAATTCTCGGTTGAAAAGGTGTAGAGCGTCAAATATTTCACACCGAGGCGTGTGGCTTCGGCAGCGATTTTCTTCACCGCATCCACGCCAGCTTGGTGGCCATAGCGGCGGGGTTGTCCCTTTTCTGCCGCCCAACGCCCGTTGCCATCCATGATGATAGCAATGTGTTGTGGAATTTTTGTTCTATCTAACGACAATTCATTCATAGCGATTCTAATCTTTATTACACGTGGCACACTTTGCTTTAAAGCTGTAGGTGAGTGCGAATTGCAGCATCGAATAGGCATCCGTGTTCTTCAAAAGTCCGCCCGAAGGGATGCCAACGGGGTCTTTTATGCCGTCCAACTTGTCGCTCATGGCGAAATGAATAGCCCACGAGAGTGCCGCATTGACGCGCTTGTTGATTTTATATTTTACACCGATTCCGAGTGGAATGTTGGCTGTGAAAAGCTTTTTCTGTGCTCCTTTGACATAGGTTGCGCCCACACCTGCGAAGAGATAGGGTGTGAAGCGTTGGGCATGATAGTAGTCGTTGCCCGTGCCATAAGGCCAGAAATGATACTCAAAGGTGGCGTGTGCGTCGACCAACGTGTGGCTAAACCGCGCCGGATAGCTGCCCATCGTCGGCGTGTATGTGGTTGCCTGGCGCGCTTTTCCTTTCAGTTGGCCGATGCCTGCGCCCCATTCTATGGCCGTATAGGGATTGAAATTGCGGCGCATCGATAGTGCAAACATCGGTTGTAAGCAACGGGTGAGGTTGTTGTTGTAGTCGCCTAAATAGCCCAACAAGCCTATTCCGCCGCCCATCTCCATGAGATATTGGTCGTCGGTTTGTGCCGTAATGGTTGTGAACGGCAGGCTGAAAAGAAGCGTAAATAGGGTTGTTCGCACAATGAAACGATTTTATGGGTTGCGCAAGCCTGCGGTGTTGGTTTTCCACACCTTACCTGTTTTCGAGGTGATGAGCCACACATTTTGCTCATCATCGAGGGCAATGGCTGCCGCAAGCTCGTTGCTTTCGAAGCCGGTTGGCTTCTTTAGGTCGGCATTCTGATGCCAAGTGAGGCCTTGATCTCCACTGACGTAGAATTGTTTAAACGCTGCTTGCGTGTTGGTTCCGAGCCCTTGTCCACCGAAAGCAATCAAGTTTTCGCCGATTTTCACCACTTGCAGTTGTGCTAAGCGTGGTGCTTGCGATGTCGATTGCGCCAATCCATAGTAGCTCCATGCGTGGGTTGCGGCGGCATTGTTGAGGGTTGTGCTCCAAAGTTGCGCCTGTGCGCCGGTGGAAACACTGGTTGCCGGATTGCCGATGAGCACGAGATTGTGCACATGGGCATTCACTCTTGAGGCGAAAGACAGCAGGTGAAGACAGCTTTGTGGCAGGTTGTTGCTGTTGTCTTGCAGCGTTTCGGCGGTCCAGTTGGCCCCATTGTCTGCCGAAACGAGCAAGGCTCCTGCGCCCACAGCATAGAGCTTTCCGTCGTCATAGCCCGCGATTTGTTGCAGTGTGGGCGTGCCCATGAGCTGCCATATCTGCCCGTCTGCGCTGCGATACACGCCGCCGTTGCTATAAGTAAAGAGGTGTTGGCCGTCGGTTGTGAGGCTGTTGACGGCCGTTTCGCCCATCACAACGTTCATTGTTAGCTCGCTCCAGCCCGTGGGTTGGTTGTTGGCTGTGGCGTAAAGATGCGCCTGTCCGTTCTTAAAGCCCATGACAAAGAGACGATGATTGAGCGCAACGGCCTTCATCATCGTGAGCCCTTGCAAGGCAGAAGCGGCGTAGGCGGTGGCATTCCACGCAAATCTTCCCTCGGGATAGCGGCGCACATTCACGCGAATGGTGTAGTCGTTGTAGGCCGAACTGCCATCGGGACTATAGACACGAAACGTGCGTGGCTGCGTGAAATCAATGGAATCGTTGGTCGAGAAATACTTGAATTCGGTGGAACCTGCGGGCTGATAGACCACCATGCCACCGTTTTTGGCGGCAAGACTGCACACCACTTTCTTCGCATCGACACCATAGGGCAGCGAGTCGGCATTGTAAATCTCGTGCCGAAGCTGATCGATATAAAAACGATAGGTTGCACCATTGAGCGTAGTGTGGGCGATAGAGTCGTTACCACGCTTGTCGTTCACCAACCTGTTGTATTTGAGTGTGCCCACAGAGAAAGCCGTAATGGCCGCATCATGATAGATGATGCCGTCGTTATCGCTACTTTTCAAGCACGAAGTCAGCGCACACAGTGTGGTGCAATATATGGTGAAGAGGAATAATTTCTGTTTCATTGCATTCTTTTCCTAATGGAAAGCCAGGAGCAAATCCTATTATTTAATGACTTTTGGCTGCAAATTTAAGTAGAATTCTGCAAATAGTGGGCGTTTTGTGGGCTTAATTATGCAAATTAAGGCTTAATCATTTGTTTTTTAAGTTTGTTTTACTAAAACGGAAAGGCTTGCCAAAGCCACCTTTGTTGCTGCTATAAAGGGTGGTGTTGCTTACGTGTAAGCAGGGCTAAATCAAGGCAAAATGGAGCGACTTACGCGTAAGTCGGCGCAAAAAGAGCAAAAATGGGCTTGCTTACGCGTAAGTCACGCTGGAAAAAATAAAAATGCTTCGACTTACGCGTAAGCAGGGTTGAAATGGCAAAAAGCGGGCTTGCTTACGCGTAAGTCGAGGCAAAACGAGCAAAAGCAGCGCGACTTACGCGTAAGTCAGCACGAAATGGCGCCCCGCCGGCTGCCTGATGGGTGAGCAACATGAAAGCAAACGCGGGCCGGTGTGCAGCGTTCTGCCACGCAACAGCACACAAAAAGGGGGCGCATCCCCATCAAAGATGGTCGTGCGCCCCTACATTAAAAGCTAATGTTCTTTCTTGTTTGCTTTTACAAACCTCTTAATCAAACCTCTTGGCAACAACCTATTTGTTGCATTCGTGCTTGTTGTCGCACTTCTTTACAGCAGCCTTTCCGCCGCATTGCTGTTGCTTGTCGCACTGCTTCTTTGCAGCATCCTTCTTGCAACAAGGCTTTTGGTCGGCCTTTTTCTGGTCACAGCAAGCCTTCTTTTCTTTGCAACAATCCTTCTTCTCGGCGCATTGCTTCTTGTCTTTAGCGCACTGTTCGGTCTTGTTTTCTTTCTTATCGGCGTTCTTTACGTTTTGTGCTGTTGCAAAACTAAATGCGGCAACCAACAGGGTTGCACTTAAAATCATCTTCTTCATAACTTTGTTGTTTTAAAATTGATTGCTGCAAAAGTAGTGTATTCTTTCAAATTGGAGAAAGGAATTACGAAAAAGCAAACTATTTTAAACTTATTTTCGCAAAAAACTTCGAATTAGAAACCACAGATGCACCGCGCAAGTGGTGAGCAAACCATAGTGTGTGCGCATCACATGGAAGCGCGCTTTGAGCGACGATCGGTGATGTTTTATGCTCATGCCGCCATCCAAATAGTTGACCACAACGGCATGGATGGGACGCAAAACGAGGCCTTTTTGCTCGGCCATTTTCATCACACGGATGCACCAATCCACGTCGGCCGAGAGGCCAAACTGCAGGCGATAAGGCGTGCGTTGCGCAAGGTCTGTGCGGGCATAAAAGGCTTGATGGCACACCAACATGCCCCATTTGAAGTCGCGCCACGACAGGTTTTCGGGCGGCACAAGGCGGCGATGGCGCAGAAAATGCCCCGTGTTGTCCACAACATCGGTGTCGCCATAGAGCACACCGGGCAGCATTTCGCCCTCGCCAACAGCACCGGCCACTTGCTCAAGGGTGTCGGTTTGGGGAAAGGTGTCGCCGGCATTGAGAAACAACACGTAGTCGCCCGTGGCGCGTTGCAGCCCTTTGTTCATCGCGTCATAGAGCCCTTTGTCGGGCTCCGAGCGGTAAACCGTGCGGTGAAGTGCCTCGGGTTGCGTGCGTTGTGCAGCGATATAGGCCTCGATGAGCGTGGTGGTTTGGTCGCACGATGCACCATCTACGAGCACATGTTCTACATGCGGATAGGTTTGTTGCGCCACACTTTCGAGGGTGCGTTGAATTTCTTTTTCGGCCTGAAACGTGCAGGTGATGATTGAAAATGTAATCATAGGTAGGGGTTTTTGTGGGTCAATGCTTGCCGATAAACTTCAATATATTGCTTGGCCACCGCCTGTTGCGAGTAGTGTGTGGCCACTTTGTGCAGTGCTTCGCGGCGCAACTGGTCGTAATCGGCCTCGCAAAGCACCCAGCGAAGACCGTGCGCTAAATCGTCAACGCTGCGGTATTGTGCGACATAACCATTCTGCCGGTGGTCGATTTCCTCGGGAATGCCGCCCACATCGAAGCCTACACACGGCACACCACAAGCCATAGCTTCCATGATGGTGTTGGGAAGATTCTCGGAAAGCGAGGGCAAAACAAACACGTCGGCAGCGTTATAGCAGGCCACTAACTGCTGGGTGTCGCTGAGATAGCCGAGGTTATAAATCTCGAAGTCGAAGATATCGGCTAATTTTCCGCGCGCGTCGCCCATCACGGCGATGGCCGTTGTCTGCAGCATCTCGGGGTGTTCGGCAGCCAATTTGTGGCAGGCGTCGCAAAGATAGAAGAAACCTTTGTTGGGATTGCTCACGCGTTGGGCAGCAAACAGAATGATTTTCTTGTCTTGTGGCAGCCGCATTCGCTCGCGAGCCTGCTGCTGATTGCCGGGACGAAACACGTGGGTGTCGATGGGATTGGGAATGGCTTGTATCGTCTGATGGGCAAGAATGCCGCTCTTGCGCGCCTCGTCGGCAAGCCATTGACTGCACGTAACGATGGAAATCGGTGCGTCGTGCAGCAGCTTTTTCTTGCGCATGAACACCCGATAGGACAGGTCGTGCCGCGAACCTCCATGCGGAAGCAGTCGGCAATGGCCGCAAGTGGTGTGGAAATGTGTGCAGTCGAGCGTCACATGACAGATGCCTGTGGCGAGCCAAATGTCGTGCATCGTCCACACAACGGGCTTGCCACTGCGCAGAATTTTGCGAATGCTTTTCAGCGAAAGCATGCCTTGGTTGATCCACGACAGGTGGATAATGTCGGCCGATTTGAATTCGGGTAGGGCTGTGATGTCGGCACCTGTGTTGGCGATGTCGACTTCGAAGAGATGCGTTCGGCTGAAATGTAGGTGGCAAAACACGCACCAACGCTCCCAAAGGAAGCGCAGGCGATTGCGCCAAGCATGGGGCAATGTCGCCACGGTGATGTCACTTGTCTGCTTATCGCGCACAAGCATCGTTGCCTTAACGCCATTGTTGTTGAGGGCATCCATGAGGTGATTGGCCGCCAAAGCAGCTCCTCCGATGCGCTCACTTGTGTTTACAATTAAAACTCTCATGCGGTTCTTTCTGTCTGTAGCCATGCGGCTGCCACCTGTTCGCTGCGCCATCTTTTCCACCTTATATATATAAAGGGCCGGAATTTCAATCTTGCTGCCCGGCTTTACATAGGCAAGGCGGCACTCAGCCATTCGAACATTCATGTTCATGGCGCTCATTGGCACTTGCTTATGCAAAGGTATAGTTTTTCTTTCATTCTTTTCTTCGTGGGCACATCTTTTCCACTTTTTCCCCATTCTGCAAGATTGTTTTCAAAGCCTTTGTGCTGTTTACGGAATGAAGTGCAACGGCTGCATTAGGAACGAATTTATAAGCGGCGCGCACTTATTTTGGGGTTTCTCTAAGCCTTTTTACGTTTAAACTTTTGATTTATATCAAGAAAAAGCAAAAAAGTGCATCATTTTCGTTCAAATGCTTGCGAGTTTCTCAGCAATCCCCTAACTTTGCAATCACAAAAGGTTAATAGATTGTTTAGGTTAGTAGTATTTAGTTTAGGTTTTAGTTATTTAAAAGGTAAAGTTTAATAGATTGTTAAAAGGATAATAATGGGGACCGTGAGGTTACCATTATATTTTGAAAGAGTTTTTCTTTAAAATAAAAAAGGTCAGCATTCATTTTTGATTGTTGGCTTTTTTTATGTCCATCACTTTATCATTCCACACCGATGATGGCGCAGCAGAAGTTCAATACGCCATTGATAGCCAATGGATTGTCGAAGAACGAGCCTACCCCGGGCGCACAACAAGGCCGAGTCGCCACCCCTGCTCTCCCCTATGATCTCGCCGCTCGGCTCCTATCATCAACCAATATCGTAGAGATTGCCCGACAACCTCCATGTTTCTGCCCCGAAAAATGGAGCATATTACCCACCAATCTGCACCACTTTCCGCCCGCCTTAGCCCCACCTCAACAGAAAAAACGAGACTAAAAATTGGTGCTCTACCATAAAAAAACTATCTTTGCAAAACAATCGTTAGAAGCGTTACAACATGAATCAACTGAAAAAAGATTTTGCATCGAAACTCTTACAGGTGCAAGCCATCAAGCTACAACCCGCAAATCCCTTCACATGGGCATCGGGTTGGCATTCGCCTATCTATTGCGACAACCGCAAAGCGCTCTCGTTTCCCCAGCTCAGAAGTTATGTAAAGTTGGAACTGGTGCATGCCATCCTGGCGCAATATCCTCAGGTTGAGGCCATTGCAGGCGTGGCAACGGGTGCCATTGCGCAAGGAGCTTTGGTGGCCGAAGAGCTGCATTTGCCCTTTGTCTATGTGCGCTCAAAACCCAAAGACCATGGTTTGGCCAATCTCATCGAAGGCGAATTGCCCGCAGGAGCAAAGGTGGTGGTGGTAGAAGACCTCATCTCGACGGGCGGAAGCAGCCTGAAAGCCGTGGAAGCCTTGCGTCAACAGGGGGCCGAGGTGTTGGGCATGGTGGCCAGCTTCACCTATGGTTTCCCCGTAGCCGAGCAGGCTTTCAGCGAGGCTCACGTGGCACTGACCACGCTAACCGACTATGAACATGTGATTGAAGAGGCGCGGGCCACGGGCTATATCCGCGAAGAAGAGGTGGCATTGTTGCAGCAATGGCGCAAAGATCCGGCTCATTGGAACGTGTAACGCCCGCTTTTCCCCAAACACCTGCGTGGCTTTGATGCCAAGGCAGCATGTAAGCATAAGAAAAATGACAACATTTGAAAGTACAGTTCGACAGATAAACTACCCCCAACAGCAAGTTTTCAACATGCTGAGCGACTTAACCAACATCGAAAAGGTGCGCGACAAGTTGCCCGAAGACAAGATAAAAGACTTGCATTTCGATGCCGACACGCTGTCGGTGCATACGCCTGTGGGCGACATCAAAATGCGCATTGTGGAACGCGAGGTGCCCAAAACCATCAAGTTTGCCAGCGAAGAGAGCATGGTGTCGTTCAATTTCTGGATTCAGTTGGTGGCGGTCGATGCGCAAACCAGCAAGATGAAGCTCACCATCAAGGCCGACCTCAACCCTTTTATCAAGGGTATGGTGGCCAAACCGCTGCAAGAAGGCATCGAAAAGATTGCCGATGTGTTGCAGCTCATCCACTATGAATAGGCGCATGGGGCAATCTTTCAGGTTGCTCTTCATCGGTCTTTCGGCGCTGCTGTGGGCAGCATGCGGCCCCGTGGAGAACGAATTTAGCAGCGAACGCATCTTTTTTGTGTTCGATAACGGTCTGCACCACAACGATGCTTTGGCCGAAGCCATGGTGCCCAACAGTGGCATTTTCTGCACCATCCGCCAGCAGATGCAAGGCGGAGTGAATCAATATGTGTGCCAAAACACGGCCGGTCGCACGACAGCCACTCCCCTTTCGGCCGTCGATTTGCAACGCACCCACATGTTAGGCCTTAACAACGGACTCATTGTGGGCTATGGCAATCTCAACGATCCACCCACATTTTATGCCTACGACCGCGAGTGTCCCAACTGTTTTAACCCGCAAACAATCCCGCTAAGAAGTCGCCCTTTGCGCCTTGAGGCAGGCGGATTGGCCACCTGTGACGTGTGTCATCGGCAGTATAGTCTCAACAACAATGGCCTGATTGTGCAAGGCGAAAAAGGCAAAAAGCTCACCCGTTACCGCGCCAACACCACCGGCCCCTATGGCGTTTTGTCGGTGAATTGAGGACGATTTTCCTTTCGTAACCTCTCCTTTGTTGAGAAAATCATCCTATCTTATGATAAAATAGAAGGAAAAAGATAGATGCATCCATTCATCCTATTCATCAGTTAAGAAGAAAAATAGTTATGTATGTCGTATTTCCCATACTACTTTTAGTCATCATCATAGCGATAGTTGCTTCGAAACGTAGCCACAAGATTCCCATCTTGATAGGGCGACAAGGTGAAATGGAAGTGCATAATATCCTCATGCAACTACCCGATGAATACTATCTATTAGAAGATGTCATTCTAAAAACACCACGTAGCACAACACAGATTGACCATATTGTGGTTTCAAAACATGCGATATTTGCCATTGAAACGAAGAATTATCGTGGACAAATCTATGGAAATGAGAATCAAATCAATTGGAAACAGGTGATTGTGAGCGACGTAACTTATCCTAAAAAACCTTGGAAAACCTATACTTATGTCACTAAAAATTTATTTTATAATCCCATAAAGCAAGCCATTGGCCACACCTATGCCATAAAAGAATATACAAAAGAATGGCCTTATTTAAAAGTAATACCCATCGTTGTATTCATGGATAATGCTGATATCAGCAAAATTTCAACCACGCACCATGTTATTTATGATGCCGATTTGCTCACAACCATCACTGCATATAAAGCAATCTATACCACAGATAATGATGTTGTAACGATTTTTAAACGCTTAGCGGAACACAATCTCCAGGCAACGATAAAACCAAAGGCGCATATTCAAAGCGTACAAGCAGCCAGATTGAAAACCAACCGCAAAATACAATCTGGGATATGTCCGCACTGCGGAGGCACACTCACACAAAGAACTGGTCGGTATGGCACCTTTTATGGATGCTCAAACTATCCCAAATGCAAGTTTACTTACAATGATTAAATATCCCTTTCGCCCTATAATGAACAACAACAAAATAAATGAATTGGAAGGATTGATACTAACGCATCTATAAAAGAACATTGTGCGCCAACAAAGAACACCTCGTTTATCACCGCTCTACATACAAGAATAGCATCACCATAAGCGCTAATGGCTTAGTTTTTATTTTGCTTTTCCTACTTTTTATTGTAATTTTGCAACAGAATTCGAATTTTGTTATTTCCCAGTTTATGAATATTGAGAACGAAATATGCAGTTCCGTCATCCGCGTTGTGAAGGAACTTTATGGGCAAGAAGTGGCACCTTCACTCGTACAACTGCAAAAAACACGTAGTAATTTCGAAGGAAACCTCACGTTGGTGGTGTTCCCTTTCTTGAAAATATCGAAGAAAAAACCCGAAGAAACGGCGCAAGAGATGGGCGAAGCACTGCAGAAAACGTGCAAAGCCGTGGCCAAATTCAACGTGGTGAAAGGCTTTTTAAACCTCGTTGTGGCACACGAAGCGTGGGTAAGTCTGCTGAATGACATCCACCTCGACGCACATTTTGGCGAGCAACAGGCCGATAGTCATTCGCCTTTGGTGATGATTGAATACAGTTCGCCCAACACAAACAAACCCCTTCACTTAGGACATGTGCGCAATAACCTCCTGGGTTGGTCGTTAGCACAAATCATGCAAGCCAACGGAAACCGCGTGGTGAAGACCAATATCGTGAACGATCGCGGCATACACATCTGCAAATCGATGCTCGCTTGGCTCAAATATGGCGACGGAATCACACCCGAAAAGGCCGGAAAGAAGGGCGATCATCTCATCGGCGACTTCTATGTGGCCTTCGATAAGCATTACAAAGCAGAGTGCGAAGCGCTGCAAAAAGAGTATGTTGCAGCAGGCATGAGCGAAGAAGCTGCGGCAGAAAAAGCCAAAAACGAGGCGCCTTTGATGAAAGAAGCACGCCAGATGCTCGTGAAATGGGAGCAGAACGACCCCGAAATTCGCGCACTTTGGGCACGCATGAACAACTGGGTTTACGCCGGATTCGACGAAACCTACAAGGCTTTGGGCGTGGGTTTCGACAAGATTTACTACGAATCGCAAACCTATCTCGAAGGAAAGAAAAAGGTGGAAGAGGGACTTTCCAAAGGACTGTTCTTCAGAAAAGACGACAATAGCGTGTGGGCCGACCTCACAAACGAGGGCTTAGACCAGAAATTGTTGCTGCGCAGCGACGGCACTTCGGTCTACATGACGCAAGACATCGGCACGGCCGAGATGCGCTTTAAGGACTATCCCATCGACAAAATGATTTATGTGGTGGGCAATGAGCAAAACTATCACTTCCAAGTGCTGTCGATTTTGCTCGACCGATTGGGCTTCAAATGGGGCAAAGAGCTGGTGCATTTCTCCTATGGCATGGTGGAATTGCCCAACGGAAAGATGAAAAGCCGCGAAGGAACTGTGGTTGATGCCGACGAACTCATTGCGACCATGGTCAGCGATGCACGCCGAATGAGCGACGAGTTGGGCAAATTCCACGACATGAGCGAGGACGAAAAGCAGCGCATTGCACGCATCGTTGGTCTCGGAGCCTTGAAATATTTCATCCTGAAAGTGGATGCACGCAAGAACATGTTGTTTAATCCCGAGGAGAGTATCGACTTCAATGGCAACACAGGGCCATTCATTCAATACACCTATGCGCGCATCCGTTCCATCCTAAGAAAGGCCGAAAGCGAGGCCATCCACGTGCCTACGCAGCTCGATGCGCATGCTCCGCTGAACGAAAAAGAGATTGAGCTCATTCAAAAGATGAATGAATATGCCACCGTTGTGGCGCAGGCCGGCAAGGATTATAGCCCCAGTGGCATCGCCAACTACTGCTATGAGCTGACAAAAGACTTCAATCAGTTCTATCATGATTATAGCATTTTGAATGCCGACACGCCCGAAGAGAAGACCACTCGCTTGGTGTTGGCGCAGAATGTAGCAAAGATTTTGAAGAACGGCATGGCGCTTTTGGGCATCGAAGTGCCCGAGAGAATGTAACCTTTCGGCACGCTTATGGCCAAAAAGTCAACCCTTTCCAACCCGCCTAACTGGCGAAACGACACAGTTCTCCCACTCCCTGCCGAGGTGAAAGCCATGGCCTGGGCGGTGGATGCAGCCTGTTCGGGCAACCCAGGCCCCATGGAATACCGGGCGATTGATTTGCAAACGGGTGCCGAAGTGTTCCATTTCGGCCCCACGCATGGCACCAACAACATCGGCGAATTCTTAGCCATCGTGCACGCGTTGGCCTTGCTCGACAAGCAACACGATACTGAACGCGTCGTTTATTCGGACAGCTATAATGCCATTTTGTGGGTGCACAACAAGAAATGCAAAACCAAATTGGCACGCAATCCGCAAACCGAAGGGCTCTATCAGATTGTGGAACGTGCCGAGAAATGGCTGCAAACCCACCCCGTCACCACCCCCATTCTGAAGTGGGAGACGAAGAAATGGGGCGAAGTGCCCGCCGATTTCGGCCGAAAGAAATAGGCCATTGTACCACCATTGCAATCGCAACCTTTGGCAGGAGCAGCGCCCCTTTCATCTCTTCTTATGGATTTTCTTTCAAATATTCATCCTATTTATCCATTGACATGCAAACAACCATTCAACACATCATCACCAAAATGGCAGAGCAAGGCATGCGTTTGCTGCTCGCTCCCATCTGTTTGTTCACCGCTTGTGGCACACAAGCGCAGGAAAAAACCTTTCAACCCACCCCACACTACCAGCAACGCGTGGCCGAGTTTGACGCCCATCCTGCCGTGAAAGCCCACTCCATCGTGATGCTCGGCAACAGTTTGACCGAGAATGGCGGCGATTGGAACGCCCGATTGCACACGCAAAACGTGGTCAACTATGGCATCATTGGCGACGACACCGAAGGCATGTTGCACCGCCTGCAGCAGATAACGCCCCATCATCCGCGCGCCATCTTCCTGCTTTGTGGCGTCAACGACCTCAGCCATCAGCTCTCAGCGCAAGAGGTTTTCGACCGCGTAACGCAGCTCATCGAGACCCTTCGCCGGCAAACCCCGCAGACCACGCTCTACATTCAAAGTCTCTTGCCCATCAATGAAGACTTTCAACGTTGGAAAACGCTCAACGGAAAAACCAACGATATCCCCGCCATCAACCGCCTGTTGAAGACCTATTGCCAGGCGAAAGGCCTCACCTTTATCGACATCTACCCCCACATGGTGGAGCCCGGAACGGCGAAATTGGAACCTACCAACAGCACCGACGGTCTGCATCTGTCGAAAAAAGGCTATCAGATTTGGGCAGAAGTGTTGCGCCCCTACGCACAAAAAGAGGATAAGGCTGCCACAAGACAGCGCTAATCGCCCATAGCCGCAACATCCATCATCAGCAGACAGGCTCCAAGAAGCACATCTGCTGATGACTTTTTGATGCCATTTTGCAGCACAATCTCGCACACTTTACCACGCAATTTGCACCACTTTTTCGCACAAAACAGTCCACTTTACTCGCAGCAAAAGCCCCCTTTTTCTCCTTATAAATGATGATTGTGCACAAAAAGAAAAAGCCGTAACTTTGCAGTTGCATATTAACAAAACATGGAAATGAAGTCTTCGCTCCTCCTTTTCGCCGCCATCCTCCCCTTAAAAGGGCTCGCCGAAACGGCCGATTCAACGATTGCGCAGCACCACACTTTAGAGGAAGTGGTGGTGAGAGGCTTTAAACAAGACAACTTAAGCAAAGCACCCTTGTCGGTATCCGTGGCAGGAAGCACCTTCTTGCAACGCAATGAGCTCAACGGCCTGCGCGACATGAGCAGCGTGTTCCCCAATCTTTTCATCGCCAATTATGGCGCACGCCAAAACACCCCCATCTACATTCGCGGCATAGGTTCAAAAACCAACGCGCCATCGGTGGGTTTATATGTCGACGGAATGCCCTATTTTGAGCGGTCGGTTGTCGACATGGATATTGCCGGAATCAGCGGTATTGAGGTGCTTCGCGGTCCACAAGGCACGCTATATGGACGCAACTCGACGGGCGGACTCATCAACCTCTACACCTATTCGCCGTTGGATTATCAAAACACCATGGCCAAAATCAGCTATGGTTCGCGCAACGATTTGCGCCTCGGCGTGAACCATTATCAAAAAATTTCGTCGCATGTGGGCATCAATGTGGCAGCCAATTACCACCACAACGATGGTTTTTTCCGCAACCTTTATACGGGAGAAAAAGCCGACAACCTGCAAAGCGCCAACACCAAAGTGGGACTTGCTTGGCAAGCCACACCGCTTTGGACGATGCGTCTCAGTGCACTTTTCGATCATTCCACGCAGGGTGGCTATCCATACGGCCTCTATCATGCAACCGATAACACTGCCGATGCCGTGAATTACAACCGTCCCGGCAACTATCGCCGCAATCTTTTCACGGCAGGAATGAATTGGCTCTACAAAGGAAATGCGGTGCATTTCAACAGCCAGACATCGGTTCAGCTGAGTAAAGACAAGCAACAGATTGACCAAGATTTCACACCGCGCGACCTGTTTTTCACGCTGACGGGCTTGAAACAAACGCTCGTGAGCCAGGAGTTCACGCTGCGTTCGGCCAAAGACAACAGCCGTTACCACTGGATGGTGGGCGCTTTTGGCTTCTATCAACGGCTCAACAACGCCATTGAGACGCAATTCTTTACCCCCAATTATGCCACACCTAAGTTCTATCATAACCCCACTTGGGGCGGCGCTTTCTACCATCAGTCGGCCTATGACGTGACAAAAACGCTGCGCGTGGCGGTGGGATTGCGCTATGATTACGAGCGTGTCGCACAAGATTATGAAGCCAACAAATACACGTTGACCACAGGATGGAGCAGCCTTGTGCGCACGGCGGCGTTCAACGACCACACGCATTTCAGCCAAATCACGCCGAAATTCACCGTCAGTCAGCAACTGAGTACCGACAAAATGGTCTATGCCTCGGTGGCAAGAGGCTACAAAGCAGGTGGTTACAACGTCACTTCGACCACCACAACGCTGCCGGCTTACGACCCAGAATACAACTGGAACTACGAGATTGGTGCTAAGTTGGCCTTCCTACAGGGCAGACTTCAAACCGAGATGAGCCTGTTTTACATCGATTGGAAGCATCAACAAGTCACCACAACCGTGCCGGGATTGGGCAACATCATCAACAATGCGGGCCATTCTGACAGCAAAGGTTTTGAACTTTCGGCCACCTATCGCCCCCTCATGGGCTTAGAATTGCAAGCCAATTACGGCTACACCTACGCCCGATTTCTGCGCTACGAGAAGAGCGCCACGGTGCATTTCACGGGCAACATGCTGCCCATGGTGCCCCGACAGACCATGGCTTTCGCGGCCAACTACACCTTGTTCCACGTCATGGGCTTAGACAAACTCATGCTGAATGCCGCACTCACGGGTACGGGAAAGATTTATTGGACCGAGGATAACCAACTGAAACAGCCGTTTTATGCGCTGCTCAACCTGAAGATTGCAGCCACAAAAGGGCGCTTCACCTGGGAACTTTGGAGTAAAAACACCACCAACACGCACTACATGAGCTATGCGTTTGCCTCGTCTGCCCTGTATGCTCAGCGCGGAAAACCCTTCATGATGGGCACTTCTATCCTCTTTAAACTCAACCCATAACAATGGAACAGCAAGAAGAAATCAGCGAACATTCCTCACAGAAAGCGGGCTACCTGTCCACTTTCTTCAGTCTTTATCTGGCCCAAGCCGTGCCGATGAGCTTCTTTACCACGGCCCTTCAAGTCATTTTGCGCGAGCAAGCGGTGCCCCTTTCGCTCATTGGTTTGCTGCAAATCGTGAAACTTCCGTGGATTTTAAAGGTGTTTTGGTCGCCCGCTATCGACCGACATTGCCAAACGGTTGGAGACTATAAACGCACGATTATCGGTGCGGAAATCGTGTATGCCCTGTTGATTTTGGTGACAAGCCTCTTTGATTTGCACACCATTCTGCCCCTTTCCTTCCACCTACTCATCGTGCTTATCCTCCTTGCTTTAGCTGCTTCGGCCACACAAGACATCGCTACCGACGCCCTGGCCATACGCACTTCGGCACCTCATCAACGCGGATTGCTCAACAGCATGCAGTCGATGGGCAGCTTTGGTGGCAGTCTTTTGGGCAGCGGAGTGCTCTTGATGGTGCTCCATTCTTATGGTTGGAACCGCGTAACCCAGTGCTTAAGTCTGTTTGTTCTCATCGCCATGGTGCCGCTATGGCTGCATAAAAAGCTCCGGTTTCAGCAAGAACGACCAGCCAAACAGCGGGCCACTTGGAGTGACTTCGGGCACTTTTTCACCCAAAAAGGCATCAGCCGGCAACTCATTTTCCTCGTGCTCTACTACACAGGCATCATCGGTATCATGTCGATGCTTAAACCATTTATGGTCGATTTGGGCTACTCGATGAAAGAAATTGGCTTTCTTTGTGGCATAGTGGGCATTGGTTCGGCCTTCATCATGGCCTATCCTGCGGGATTGTTGGTGCGCCGTTGGGGGGTGCAACGCATGCGCATCGTCTTCGCTTTCGTGATGTTTTTGGCCACCCTTGCCTTCGTTTGGCTCGCCATGAACCGCCCTTCTACCCCCGTGTTAACCGCTGCTATCATCGTGCTTTGGGGCAGTTACGGCATGGGAACAGTGGTGGTTTACACCTCATCGATGCAACATGTGCGCACAGGACGTGAGGGAACTGACTTCACGATCCAAACAGTTATCACCCATCTCATGGGCATTCTCATTGCCATCGTGGCCGGTTTAATAGCCCATTACACGGGCTACACGGGCATGTTTGCCGTGCAGAGTGGCATCGCTTTGGGCTCTTTTTTCTACACGTTGCACCTGTATAAAACAGCAAAACAACAATGAACGAAACGCTTTTCAAGAAATATAATGTGCCCGTTCCACGCTATACGAGCTATCCTACGGCCAATGAATTTGAGCCTTTCGATGCCCATCGCTATCTGAAAGCCGTTGAAACGTCGAACGATGCCGCAGCCGACAACATCTCTTTCTATATCCATGTGCCCTTTTGCAGGCATCTTTGCCATTATTGTGGCTGCAATTCGGTGGCCATGGCACAGCCCAAACGCATTGAAGAATATTTTGAAACGCTGCACCAAGAGATTGACTTGCTGCTGCCTCATCTGCGAAAAGACCGTCGCATCAGTCAGATTCATTATGGTGGAGGCAGCCCTTCTTCCATGCCGTTAGCGCTCATTCGTGGCATCAACGAGCACCTGTTGTCGGCCTTTTCGACCATCGACAAGCCCGAAATTGCCATTGAATGCCACCCCGGATATCTCGAATTCAACGATTGGCAATACCTGTTGGACAGCAGATTTAACCGCTTTAGCCTCGGCATTCAGGATTTTAACACCGACGTTCTGCGCACGGTGAACCGGCGACCGAGCCTGCTTCCCGTAGCCGACATCATGGAAATTCTGCGCAAAGGCGGTGCAAAAGTCAACTTCGACTTTATCTATGGCCTGCCAAAACAAACCACAACGGAGTTTGTTTCGACCATCCAAACGGCCATTTCGCTGCATCCCAATCGCTTAGTAACGTTCAGTTACGCCCACCTTCCAAGCCTTTTCAAGCGGCAAATGATTTTGGAAAAGGCGGGACTTCCACTGCAAACTGAGAAGTTAAAGATGTTTGAAGAGGCCTCGAAAATGCTGCAATCGGCAGGCTATGTGCCCATCGGTATGGACCATTTCGTGCTGCCCGACGACGATTTGAATGTGGCTTTGCAGCACCACACCCTACATCGTAACTTCCAAGGCTATTGCCCTCGCCGCATCACCGCGCAGGTTTACGCCTTCGGTGTGTCGGGCATCAGCCAGTTGGATGCCGCCTATGCGCAGAACACCAAGGATATTTCGGCCTACATGGCGCAAGTGAATGCCGGCCAAATGCCCATCCAACGGGGCTACGCCTTAGCGCCTTGGCAACGCATGACGCGGGAAGTGATTGAATGTATCATGTGCAACAACGCCATCAACTGGCACGACATGGCGCAGCGTTTGCATGTTTCGGTCGACGAAATCAAGCAGGCTATCCACTACAACGAAGCCGAATTGCAGACCCTGCAAGCCGATGGTTTGATCGCTTTCGATGCCGATTCGGTGGTTATCACACCCGATGGACTGCCCTTTGTGCGCAATGTGGCAGCCGCTTTCGACCCGATGATGCGCCATAACCATCGGCTTTTTTCCAAACCTGTCTAACATTTTCATGTCCAAAACAATGCAAAACGAGAAGCAATCCCCAATAGATGCTGTCGTCATCGGTGCCGGACTCACTGGCTTAACCACCGCGCACACGCTCAAAAAACGCGGCAAGTCGGTCGTAGTGGTGGAGAAAAAGAACCGCATTGGTGGCCAAATTCAAACCCACCAGCAAGGCGATTTCACCTTTGAGAGTGGTCCAAACACGGGCATTGTGAGCTATCCTGAGGTGGCAGAGCTATTTCAAGACCTCGAAAAGTGGGGGTGTCAGCTCGAAGAAGCACACGAAGAAGCGCGGCAACGTTGGATTTGGAAGGGCACGAAGTTTCATGCCTTACCCGCTAATCCCATAGCCGCTTTGCGCACACCGCTCTTCACTTGGCGCGACAAGTGGGGCATTTTGCGCGAACCTTTCCGCCCAAAAGGCACCAATCCCAACGAGGATGTGGCGACAATGGTGGTGCGACGATTGGGCAAAAGCTATTTAGATTATGCCGTAGACCCTTTCATTTCGGGCGTCTATGCAGGCAATCCCCACACGCTCATCACGCGGTTTGCCCTGCCAAAGCTTTATAACTTAGAGCAAAACTATGGCAGTTTCATTCGTGGCGCCATCGCTAAAAGCAAAGAAAAGAAAAGCCATCGCGACCGATTGGCTACGAAAAAGGTGTTTTCTGCGGTAGGAGGATTGCAGCATTTGGTCGATGCTTTGGCACAATCCGTAGGCCATGAGCACATCATCTTGCAGGCAAACAACGTGATTGTCACGCCCATTGATGGTCAATGGCAGGTGGACTACACCACCACAGCGGGCGAAAAGGTGAGCCTTCGCTGCCGAAAAGTTATCACAACGGTGGGGGCTTATGCACTGAAAGCCATGCTTCCGTTTGTTAAAGACAGCGACATGGCACCGATTTCTGCGCTGCGTTATGCGCCTATTGTGCAGGCCAGTGTGGGCTTTTCGGATGCACATGGCATTGAAAACAAGGCTTTTGGTGGGCTTATTCCCTCGTGCGAACGGCAACAACTCTTGGGCATTCTCTTTCCATCAGCCTGTTTTTCAAGGCGTTGTCCGGCGCAAGGTGCCCTCTTTTCGTTCTTCCTTGGAGGGTTGAAACACGCTGAAATGTTGGATAAAACCGACGATGAACTGCGCGAAATCATCATGAAAGCCTTGCCCATGATGCTCGGTTTTCCTCACGATGTGCAACCCGATAGGATACAATTCTTCCGTCATGCGCGTGCTATTCCACAGTATGAGCTGTCGAGTGGCGACCGTTTTGCCGCCGTAGCGCGCATAGAACAGGCACATCCCGGCCTGGTTATTGGCGGTAATCTGCGCGATGGCATCGGCATGGCCGACCGCATTCGCCAAGGTGTTGCCATGGGTATGCAAGACGATTAAGCAGATTTTGCAGCATCATTCCCCACAGACAAGCCCAAAAGGCATGCCACAAAAATGAAAGAAAGCGCACGCTCCATCACGGAGCATGCGCTTCACATTTGTATGACTAAAACTTAACCTTTTAAAAAACTCATTTCATTATCATCCACTTAAGAATGGGACTCATGCTGAACTCATACTCCATATCGCCATAATGAATGCGATAAGGCTCCAAAGGAAGCTGTCCCCAGCTGTTCGTTCCGCCCAAACCTGCCTGACGATAATCAATGCAAACGTTGGTATAGGGCGATTTTTTCACCTGATAACTGTGGCGCTGATGCTTCTCAAGTCCCTCATCAAGGTCGTCGATAGCATAGTGAAGCGCCGACATTCCAAACGATTTTGCGTGCGGAATGAAGCGCAAGCCGACGCCATTGGCATTGGTTTGATCCCACCATTGCACATCTTGTTTGCTGCCAGTTTCCTGTGGTCGGATGTAAGGATAGAACTGATTGTCGGCCGTTTGACTGTAAATGCCGATGCGTTCTGACTGCTTTCGGTCGCTATAATTCTCAATAGGACCGCGCCCGAAATACTGAATATTGCCCATTTCGTAAGGCATTTGCAGCACCATACCAAAGCGAAGCATGTCGCTTACCTTGGCTGTTGGGTCGGTCTTCATCGCCATGTTGACAACGATAGTGCCGTCCTTTTGCAAACGATAGGTGAGCGAAAGTTTAGCTTTCACTGCCGGCATATCGTAGGAAGCCATCACAATGGCGCCTTCTTTTGTATCCTTTCCTTTCACAATGCCTGGCGTAATGCTTTCCAATTTCAATTCGGGATGATGCCAAGCGGCCATCTTCTGGGGTGCGCCAAAGCCCATATCGTTGTCGGTTACAGCGCGCCAGAAGTTGGGTTTCAGCGCACCTTGCTCGCCAATGAAATTCGTTCCATCGACAACATACTGCGTCATCCAACCCGTTTGTGCATCGAAGGCCACACGGACATTGCCACCTTGCAACACAATTTGGCTTGGCGTGCGCTGCAATTTATACTTGATGCCCTCTGCATTGGTCAGCGTTGACGGCGTGTAGTGATGCGGAAGTTCAAATTGTTGATGCGCCATCGAAAGGCCTTTCTCTAACAAAGGCTCGGCCGTTTTGAGCTGATAGTCGACATTCAGATAGGCAAAATGGTCGCGTTGTGCATCGATAGGCAACTGAATTTCAGCGGTTTGTTGCGGCAAAACATCTAAGTTCTCCACCACACCCTGCTTGCATTCGTTACCATCAGCACCCAAAGCGGCCCACACTAAACGGTAGTTACTGAGGTCACGGAAGAAATATTCGTTCTTAATTTGCAGTTTTCCATGCGCCAAGTCTATGGGCGTTGTCCATATATTCTGGTGCTGATAGGCCACTTCATACGCATGAGGATTGTACTGACGATCGGGACCTATGATGCCATTGCAGTTGAAATTGTTATCCGAAGGGTCATAGTTGTTGTAATCACCACCATAACAATATTCCTCTTGCTGACCTGTTCCGGGCATCAACGAAGCTGCCTTTTGCTCATAATCTGCCAGTGTTCGCTCGGCTTTAAACTGCGGATGCTTGTGCAATCCTTGGTCAACAAAGTCCCAAATGAAGCCCCCTTGATAGATGGGATATTTGCGAACAAGTTGCCAATATTCAGCTAAATTACCGCTCGAGTTACCCATTGTGTGGTTGTATTCGCACGGAATCAACGGCATGTCACTCTTGGGATCTTTTGCATATTGCTCGCACTTTTCCACCGGATAGTACATCGGACACATGATATCTGTGGCCTTTCCGCCCCCCCAAAGTGCCTGCTCATACTGCACAGGACGTGAAGGATCGAACTGCTTTACCCACTGATAAGCCTTCACAAAGTGGTCGCAATTCTTGCTTTCATTGCCCAAACTCCAAATAATGATGCTGGGATGATTGAAGTGCATGTGCACATTGTGCTGGTTTCTTTGCATGATGGGCAGCGCAAACAACGGATTTAACAGCTTCGAATCAGGGCCATATTGGAAACCATGGCTCTCTTGATTGGCCTCGGAAACGACATACAATCCATATTCATCGCACAGCTCATACCACCGCGGATCATCGGGATAATGGCACGTTCTAACGGCATTGATGTTGAGCTTCTTCATGATTTTAATGTCCTGAATCATGCGCTCAAGGGTCACAACATAGCCACCATCGGGATCCATCTCGTGCCGGTTGGCACCTTTGATGAGCACAGGTTGGCCATTAACCAGCAGCTGTCGGTCTTTGATTTCCACCTTGCGGAACCCTATTTTCTGCGTGATAACCTCCTTCACTTGCCGCTTTTGGTCTTTCACCGTTGTCACAAGCGTATATAAATAAGGTGTCTCTGCCGTCCATTTCTTCACGTTACGCAACACGAAATGTGCATTTCCCTGCGTGCGTTTGTTAAAGTTCGACTCGCTTTTCACCAAGCGTATGCCCTCAGCATTGAGCAATTCGAAGTCGATAATGGGATTACCTTTCACGGTCATTGCCACCACAGCGTCGCCATCTTGATAGTTGTTAATGAGGTCGGGCGTGATGCGAATGTCTTCAACATGCACGTTTTTGTCGCGCGAATAGAGATAACACTCGCGCGCAACACCACTCAATCGCCAGAAATCTTGGTCCTCACTATAGGTGCCATCACACCATCTAAAGGTTTGGAAAGCAATGAGATTTTCTCCGGGTTTGAGGTATTTTGTAAGGTCAAATTCGGCCGCTACCTTGCTATCCTCGGTGTAACCGACAAACGAACCATTCACCCACAGATACATATTCGAGGTGACTGAGCCGAAATGGGCTATCACTTGGCGCCCGTTCCAAGCAGCCGGTAGTGTAAAAGTGCGGCGATAACTGCCCACATGATTATTCACTTCGGGCACCTCGGGCGGATTATCTTTGAAATGACCCCGCCATGGAAAGCCCACATTCAGATAGATAGGCTCGCCATAACCATTCAATTCCCAACAACCGGGAACCATCATATTGCCCCAAGTGGCATCGTTAAAGGTGGGCAAAAAGAAATTGGTGGGACGCTGATTGGCATCTTTCACCCAATTAAATTTCCATTTTCCTTCTAACGAAAGATAGTTAGCCGACTGTTGCTTTTGGTTCTGTAACGCCTTTTGTTCCGACTCAAAAGCAAAGAAATGTGTATGTGGCGTGAAACGATTAATGTCATTCACCTTCAAATCATGCCACTCGGTGAACGTGGGTTGCTGTGCGAAAGCGGTTGAAACCGACGCACTGCCCAACAGGATTGCAAATAGATACTTCTGCATGCACAAATAGATTTAATGCAAATGATAATAGGTTAGAATGGGACAAAGATAGCCAAAAAAGACCCATGTCCCAATAATAATTTGTGAAATAAACAAAAAAGGTAACGGGGAATGAACCACCTTGCTGCATGGGTGAGCCGTTTGTGATGTCACTTGCAACACAAAAAAAGGGCTTTCGATGCTCCTTTGCCCATCAGCACTGCGGCAGAAATGCCACAAAGCTCATCACAGCAAGCATCAAAAGCCCCCTGAAAACCAATATTCTTTTATTTCAGTTTTGTATAACCATAGCGAGCTGTGCAACCCAATTCTTCTTCAATGCGAATCAATTGGTTGTATTTCGCCATACGGTCAGTGCGGCTCATCGAACCGGTCTTAATCTGTCCAGAGTTGGTTGCAACGGCAATGTCGGCGATAGTGGTATCTTCTGTTTCGCCCGAGCGGTGAGAAGTTACCGTGGTATAGCCGTGACGGTGTGCCATTTCGATAGCTTCGAGGGTCTCGGTGAGCGAACCAATCTGATTTACCTTAATCAAAATAGCGTTACCGGCACCCATCTTGATACCCTTTTCGAGGAACTTCACGTTGGTAACAAACAGGTCATCGCCCACCAACTGGCAGCGATCGCCAATCTTTGCAGTGAGTTTCACCCAGTTTTCCCAGTCGTTTTCGTCCAAACCATCCTCAATAGAATCGATAGGATATTTGGTAATCAACTGCTCCAAGTAAGCAATCTGCTCGTCGGCTGTGAGCTTCTTTCCGTGGGGATCCTTAGGCATACCGTTCTTCAACTGACGATAGTCGTAGAACCATTGACCATTCTCTTGCACTGCAAATTCAGAAGCTGCGCAGTCCATAGCAATCTTAACGTCCTTGCCGGGCTCGTAACCTGCGTCCTTAATCGACTTGATGATAGAATCCAAAGCATCTTCAATGCCATCAAATTTAGGTGCAAAACCACCTTCATCACCTACAGCTGTCGACAAACCGCGTGCTTTAAGGTTCTTTGCCAAAGCGTGGAACACCTCAGCACCCATGCGGATAGCTTCCTTCTCTGATGCCGCACCAACGGGACGAATCATAAACTCTTGGAAAGCAATCGGTGCATCACTGTGGGCACCACCATTGATAATGTTCATCATTGGAACAGGCAACACATAAGTATTAGCACCGCCAATGTAGCGATACAAGGGGATATTCAAAGCCTTAGCAGCCGTTTGTGCCACAGCCAAGCTAACACCAAGGATGGCATTTGCACCGAGTTTGCTTTTGGTTGGCGTGCCATCCAATGCCAACATCTGGTAGTCGATAGCACGTTGTTCCAACACACATTTGCCTTTCAATGCAGGAGCAATGATGTTGTTTACATTCTCAACAGCCTTCAAAACGCCCTTGCCGCCGAAACGATTCTTGTCGCCATCGCGCAATTCCAAGGCCTCGTTCTCACCGGTAGACGCACCGGAAGGAACGCTTGCACGACCCATTACACCATTTTCCAAGGTCACTTCTACCTCAACAGTAGGGTTGCCTCTTGAATCAAGAATCTCTCTTGCATGAACTTTTTCAATTTTCATAAATCTATTTTTATTAATGTTCAACATTTAATGCCACAAAGATAGCAATTTTTTGGTGGATAAACAACACTTCTATTTAATGCTTTGCACATTTTTTTGTAAGTTTAAACCTACGCCCCGTTC
>ERZ772948.381-NODE-381-length-28564-cov-6.436178_pt1 | contig 28564 bp, 27 predicted proteins | sample MGYA00511945_ERZ772948 | MGnify/ENA primary metagenome ERZ772948 (study PRJEB29015, sample SAMEA2737927) | human oral metagenome | biome: human oral; feature: human-associated habitat; material: dental | place: China | collected 2141 ... | reverse complement strand
TTCATTGTCAACTACATAGTTAATAACCTCTAATCCATATTTTTTTAAAACTTTTTGGTCATAAGGTCTATAACCGCTTTCAGCGATTATTTCTTGTGCCTTTTCAGAATATAGATATTTCAAGTATTCTGTGCTTATTTGATACGTTCCATCATTTTTTGCGATTTTATCGACTACTGCGACTGTCGGCTGAGCTAAAATACTCACACTTGGATAAACAATTTGATATTTGTCAGGATATTCCTTAACCGTTGCAATCGCCTCATTTTCCCATGCAATTAGCACATCTCCCTGATTATTTTCTACAAAAGTTGTAGTCGCTGCCCTTGCTCCTGAATCCATTACAGCCACATTATCATAAATGCTCTTTACAAAACTTTTTATTTTATTTTCATCTTTTCCATATTTTTCAAGTCCATACGACCATGCTGCCAAAAAATTCCAGCAAGCTCCTCCACTACTTTTTGGATCAGGTGTTATTACTTTTACTCCTTTTTTTGCTAAATCGTTCCAATCCTTGATATTTTGTGGATTTCCTTTTCTTACAAGAAAAACGATTGTCGAGGTATACGGAGAAGAACTGCCTGGAAATTTATCTGCCCAGCCTTTTTCTAGCAAATCTACTTTCTCAAGAAGTGCTACATCATTTTCCAAAGCTAATGTCACAACATCTGCATCAAGACCTTCAATTACTGAACGTGCTTGCGATCCTGAACCTCCGTGTGACTGGATAATATTCACATCCTTTCCATACTTTTCCTTGTAATATGCCTTAAACATCCCATTATATCTCTCGTACAATTCACGGGTAGGATCATAGGAAACATTCACAATTTCCATTTTTTGCTTATTCTTCCCAATTTTACTGTTTTGTCGCATAATTCCCACAAAATAAAGTAAAATTATAATTGCAACAAATATCACTGGCACTTTCAGTTTTTTTAGCATATTTCCCTTTTCCTTTCCCTTTTTATTTAATAATTTTTTAAATCACGTAAAAACTATCTCCACTTACTATTCTTCTATAAGTCTCAAATTTTGCCCATTTTTTGTGAATTTCTACTTTATTTTTATTTTGATTATGGTCTGCAAGATAATTTTTCATATCTTCTCTAGTTTTTATCTGCAATCCAAATCCTGCTTCATCTAACACTGGAAGCCCTGTAAAGTGATAATCTTCCAATTTCACAATATCAAAAATCTTACGATTTCTAACTAAAACTGCCGCTTCGCTTTCAAGTGAAATAATGTCAAAATATTGCGGATACTCGAAGCTATCTCCTATTTGAGGCACAATATCACCCACATGATACATTTTTTCTCCTGTTTCTTCTTTAGACATTCTCGCATTTTCAAAATCAAAATACAATTCTTCAAAAATATATCCACCAATTTTTATATCATCTTTTTCAAAATATGGTTTTTCTCCAGTCGTATCAATATTTTCCACTACTCCCGCAGCAGCCGTTTGATGAGAAAGTCTATCAATTAATATCAATTCTCCCAAAGTCTTATTTTTCTTAAACAAATCAACAATAACTTTATCTGAAAATTCAATTTTACAAAGAGCAATTTCATTTTTTGTAATACTTTGCGTTTTAATTTTTTCTCCAGTATTAACGTCAATTTTATAAACAATTTCCTTCAATATTGCAGGAAGTTTCTTCGTTCCAAGTTTTGCCAAATATTCTTTTCCAACAATTAACTTATCATCATCCATCCATAATAATGCAGCTTCAACCGATTTTGAAACTGGAAGATTTTTGTTTTTTGTAATAACAGAACCACGGCTCACATCTACTTCTTTATCTAACTGAATCGTAACAGCTTGTCCTGAAAATGCCTCTTCCACATTTCTATCTCCATTTAAAATTGTTTTCACAGTTGCAGTCTCATTACTTGGTAACACAACAATTTCTTCTCCAACTTTTACAAAACCACTTTCAATTTGCCCTTGGAATCCTCTAAATTCATGATTTGGACGACAAACTCTTTGAATTGGTACATAAAAATCAGAATTTTTAGTATCTTCTGTTACATCAACTGTTTCCAAATATTCGATAATGCTTTCTTCCTTATACCAAGGCATATTTTCTGATTTTTTAGTAACATTATCTCCTTCAGTCGCACTTACAGGAATTATTTTTATATTTTCTAATTCCAATTCTTTTGCCAATTCCTTCACTTCATCGACAATTTTATTAAATTTCTCTTCGCTATAATTTGCTAAATCCATTTTATTTACTGCAAAAACGAAATGACGTATTCCGACCATTGAGCAAATTCTTGCGTGTCTTCTAGTTTGAACAAGTACACCTTTTGTAACATCTAAAAGCAAAATTGCAACTTCGGCAAACGAAGCTCCAACTGCCATATTTCTTGTATATTCTTCATGACCTGGCGTATCAGCCACAATAAAGCTACGTTTATTTGTAGTAAAATAACGATAAGCTACATCAATTGTGATTCCTTGTTCTCTTTCAGCCATCAATCCATCTAAAAGTAGCGAATAATCAATCGCTCCTCCACGTGATCCAACTTTACTATCTAAAATCAATGCTTCCTCTTGATCTGCATAAAGCAATTTCGAGTTATAAAGAATATTTCCAATCAATGTTGATTTTCCATCATCCACACTTCCACAAGTAATAAATTTTAATAATCTCACCATTAAAAATACCCCTCTCTTTTTCTTTTTTCCATGCTTGCTGCCCCACTATCTCTATCGATAACTCTACTTGTACGTTCAGATTCAACTGAACTCAATGTTTCATCAATTATTTCCTCCAAAGTTACAGCATCTGATTCCACAGCCCCAGACAACGGATAATCTCCTAGCGTTCTAAAACGAACCATTTTAATTTCAGGCTCTTCGCCTTCTTTCAATCGCATTCTCTCATCATCAACCATGATTAAATTTCCATCTCTTTCCACAACAGGACGTTCTGCTGCCGAGTAAAGCGACACAATTGGTATATTCTCCCTTTGAATATATTCCCAAATATCTTTTTCAGTCCAATTAGAAATTGGGAAAACTCTGATACTTTCACCTTTACTAATCTCTGTATTATAAAGTTTCCACATTTCTGGACGTTGATTTTTAGGATCCCATGCTTGTGCTGCATTTCTAAATGAGAAAATTCTTTCTTTAGCACGACTTTTTTCTTCATCTCTACGACCTCCACCAAATGCTGCCGTAAATCCATATTTATTAAGTGCCTGTTTCAACGCTTGTGTTTTCATAATATCCGTAAACGAAGATCCATGATCAAACGGATTAATATTTTTTTCAACTCCTTCAGGATTGATGTATTCAATCATTTCAATTCCAAGTTCTTTCGCCCTTTTATCACGAAAATTAATCATTTCCTTAAATTTCCAACCAGTATTTACATGTAAAAAAGGAAAAGGCGGTTTTTCAGGATAAAATGCCTTCATAGCCAAATGTAACATAACCGAGCTATCCTTCCCTATCGAATACAACATAACAGGATTTTCACATTCAGCTGCAACTTCCCGAATAATGTATATCGCCTCTGCTTCCAATTCATCTAAATGAGATAATTCATTCATATTATAAATCACCCTTTCTTTTTTTATTTTTTTAAACTTATGAATAAAAAAATTTAATATATTTTATTTTCTATATTATTGCACATCACATTTGTATAGTCAAGTGTATATACAATTTAATTTTACTTTGTAAATAGAATATTTTTTATATTGAAGTAATTTATTTAAAAAAAACTCACTACTCAGATTTAGAATAGTGAGAAAAAATACTGCTACATAGCATTATTTTGTATCAAAAAGAATAATACTATAATCAGTATTGTTATTTTTATATACCGTAGCATTTTTGCACCTCCTTTTTACGGAGATACTTAAAATAAGAGATCAAACTTATTTTTAAGCCACTTACATTATATAATAAAATTAATCTAAATTCTATAAAAACTCAAAAAATTATTTTTTTTATTAAAATTATTATTGTTTTTTTCTCTAAAATGTTGTATAATTAGTTTAAGAAAATACGTAGCATTTTTGAAAAAGATCAATCTAGGCTATCTCATAATTGAGGTAGCCATTTTTATTGTTCATTATATTTATCAATATTTATTAGCATCTTTTCTATTTATATCAATTTCTTCTACAGTTCCATCTCTTTTTTCAATAATCCATTTTAGAATATCGCCTTCTTCTTTAGTAGTCATCGTACTTCCATTTCCACCAATATCTGCTCCAAGGAAAAATGAAATCGCCTGAACTGGACATTCCTTAACGCAGGAAACACATCCCCAGCAATCTTTTGGATACTGCATTACTGCCTTTTTGACCTTCATATCTTCAACTTTTTGCATCTCGATTAAAGTACCCGGACACACTTGCGTACATTTTGTACACCCAATACATTTATACGGATCAATTACTATGCTCATACTTGTCCTCCTTCACAATTTCCCTTGTAAATACTTCCAGCTCTCCATTAACCAATCTCGAATTTACATATTTAAAATAATTTTCATCGGTTTCAGGATAATCTAAATTTTCATTAAATGAATGCCATCTAGTTTCTTTTCTAAAGAAAAGGTGTCCAATTAACGATTTACAAACCATCAATCGCTCCTTCAATTCATAAGCAAACATCAAATCATGCATATTATCTGCCGAAAGCTCATCAGAAAGCTCTATCAACTGATCAATTTTCTGTTTTGCCAATTTCAATTGTTTCTCATTAAACTGATAATTTGTCGATATTCCACCTGCATACTCATCCATAATTTTCTGCATTCCCTCTTCCATATCTTCAGTTGAAAATCTTCTAGCCTTCGTATTTCTAATTTTTTCATATTGTCCAATAATTTGTTTTTTTTGATTATCCAAAAAGTTTTCCACATTTTCATCAAGTTTTCCACAATTTTTTTCATCATTCAATTTTGAAATTATATCAAGTGCAGCAATTTCTCCTTCTGCCAATGCTCCTGTAACATATTTTTGTGGACAGCCTCCAGCTACATCACCTGCTGCATAAAGTCCGTTAATCGTTGTTTCTCTATTCGTATTTACCCAAAAGCCACTTGCAGTATGCCCTCCAACAATGTAAGGCTCTGTCCCTTCAATTTCTACATCTTGCTCATTTGGATTTTTTCCACTTTCAATCCATTTCAATGTCTGACTTGGCGCCATATTCAAATATGCTTTTAACAAACTATCGCTTTCATCTTCACTAATTCCACTTGTTTTCAAATAACAAGGCCCATTTCCAAGTTGATTTTCTCGCACAGTTCCATAAACACGCTCACTCGTTGTAAGTCCATATTTATCCTCATACACAAATCCTTTAGAATTTATCTGTTTTGCTCCAACCCCTTGAGCAATCGTCCCAACTGGCGCAATTGTATCCTTACATCTCAAAGCAATAAATCTCATTTCAAAAGTTGTCATCTCAGCTCCTGCCAAAATTCCCATCGCATATCCTGCCCCAGTATTAAATGGCGGATACCACATTTTATGTCGTGAAAATCCAGGATTGTTAGGTTTATATAGTCCAGCAGCTCCTCCTGTCGAAATTATAACTTTTTTTGCTCTAATCACAAACGCTTCCTCTTTTTTTATAGAAAATCCAATAGCTCCATAAACTTTCCCATCTTTTACAAGCAAGTCTGTAATATTAAGCGTATTTAAAACTTTTACATTTTTAGTATTTTTTACTGCATTAGCAAGTATCGGCTTAAAATTTTCTCCATTTATTTTTATATTTCTGTTCCCACGTGCGACATATTCTCCATTTTCATCTTTCAAAATTACAAGCCCCAGTTTTTCCACTTCAGCCGTAATTTCATTAAATCTATTCGCAGCAGTAATTAACAAGTCATTACGTACAATTCCATTCGCATCTTTGGTTGCATAATCCACATAATCTTGTGGCACACGCCCTTTTACATTGTAGGCATTTATCGCATTAATTCCAGCCGCAAGACATCCACTTCTTTTAATATTCGCCTTTTCAGCCACAATCACTGACAAATCAGAATTTTTCCCAACCGTAATCGCTGCATAACAACCAGCAGTCCCTCCACCGATAATCAAAACATCAGTTTCAAGCTCCTTAATTTTCAATTTTTCTCTTTTTTGGCTCTCTTTTTCATTGCCATTATTTTTAACTTCCTTATTTTCTGCCATAAAACACCTCACAATCTACAAAACCTAAATAATAACATCATTTTGATTTTTAATATTCGCATTTTCCACAAGTTCCACTTTTTCATTTTCACCAAAAGCATATGCCCTGTAAATATAAATATTCACTTTCTCATTCACAGAAACCGATTCTTCCTCAATTTTACGATTCCCTTTTATCAAAACTCCGTTTATTCTAACACCAATTTCAACCTCTTTTCCACGAAATAACGTATATTCCACGATTCCAGTTTCAACCGAAGCCGAATATCTAAAATTCTCATTTAACTTTATAACACTTACATTTTCTGGACGAATAATTGCCTTTTGTCCATTTTCTAAATTTTCAAAACCTTTAAATTTATTAATATTTTCCAACTCTGTAGGATTTCCCATAAATTTTGCTACAAACGCAGTTTTTGGATTAGTATAAATTTCTTTTGGTGTCCCAATTTGCTCGATTCTTCCTCGATTTGTAACAATAATTTCATCTGCCACTTCAATTGCTTCTTCCTGATCATGAGTCACAAAAATGCTTGTAATTCCCACTTTATCAATCGTTTCACGCAACCAGTTCCTAAGATCCTGCCTAACTTTCGCATCAATCGCCGCAAAAGGTTCATCAAGCAACAATATTTCAGGATTTGGAGCTAATGCCCTCGCAAAAGCCACTCTTTGTCGCTGTCCTCCCGAAAGCTGATTTGGATACCGTTTCCCAAGTCCTTTAATATTCACAAGTTCCATCAATTTTTCCACTCGCTCTTTAATAACCGACTTTTTCTCCTTCGCAATTTTCAACCCAAAAGCAATATTATCAAAAACCGTCATATAACGAAACAATGCATAATTTTGAAAAACGAAACCGATCCCTCTTTTACTAGGTGAAACATCATTCACGACTTTCCCGTCTATCACAATTTCCCCAGAATCAGGTGTTTCCAATCCAGCAATCATTCGCAAAATCGTAGATTTCCCACTTCCTGAAGGTCCTAATAATGCCACTAGTTTCCCTTTTTTTATTCCTAAATTGATGTCATTTGACGCTTTATAGTCGTTATACATTTTATTTATATTTTTTAATTCAACATACATATATTCCCTCACATTTTTTCATTTTACCAAGCCTTTTCGGCATCAATTTTACGAAATTCATTAAAATCAACATTTTCTACTTCAATTTCTTTGTAATCTTCAATCAATCCAAGAAATCTATCTTCATTTGCAAATTTTTCAAATTCAATATTTTCATTTTTTATAATATTTGCAATATCTTCAAGAAAATATGGTATTTTGCTTGCTTTTATTTCTCCCACAATTTCATTTAGTTTTACAGTTTTACCTGTAAATTCTCCTCTTACAAAAATTGCAAAATATTCTCCGTCCTTTTTACGTCTTCCACTAAATCCAAGACGTGCAATTTGAGGTGTTGCACATGAATTTGGACATCCAGCAATTCTTATTTGCGGCAAATAATTTGTAAGATTTCTTTTTTCATCATTGTCAAAAAATTCAAAAATATAGTCTAATATTGGCGGAGTATCTAAAATTCCAACATTACAAGTTGTACTTCCAATACAAGAATATGAACTGTAAAATTCATTTCCTCCGTAATATTCGCTCATAATTTCTTTTAATTTTAAAACATCTTCTTTTTTAAGTCCACGAACCAAAATACTTTGAAAACTTGTAAGTTTCAATTCAACTTTGTAATCCAAATTTTTTACAAATTCAATTAATTTTTCTCCATCTTCCTTATAAATATTTCCTCTCGCAGGTCTTAAATAATATCCATATTCTCCCTTATACTTTCCAGCCACAATATTTCTGTCGCTTTTTACAAATTCATCATTTTTAATGCTTTCATCTGTATTTTCTTCGCTGGAAAATAATTCTATTTTTTTCAATTTCTTTTCTTTATCTAAAATTTCTCTTTCGTCAAGCAATTTTCTCGTATAAATTTTAAGGCTATCCCCTTTTTCTGCATAAAAATTAGAAATATATTCGTTACACAATTCCAAAAATTTTTCTTCTCCCAAATTTAATAAAACATAACGAAGTCTTGCTCTTGCACGAATTTTACGATTTCCATGATCATTAAACACACTTCTTATTGCATGTATGTAATACAAAAACTCATCTTCTTCAATAAATTCCCTTAAAACAATAGCATTAGTTGAAATCGGTCCAATTCCTCCGCCAACATACACACGGAATCCTTTTTTCCCATCTTGAATTACCGCTTGAAATCCAATGTCGTTTATTTTTACATAAAGCGAATTTTCTTCCTTATTTGAAAAAGCAATTTTATATTTTCTTGGCAAATGCATAAATGTACGACCGTCTAAAATATAATCTGTCGTAATTTTTGCATAAGGTGAAACATCAAAAACTTCTTCTTCAAAGCCTGTTGTTTCCGGTGTAATTACCGCCCTAGTCGAATCTCCGCAAGTTGCTTTTGTAAAAAAGCCTCTTTTTGAAATAGTTTCCAGTATATCTGGCAAATTTTCCCTTTTTATTCCATGCAGCTGAAAATCCTGTCTAGTTGTAAGATGAAGCCTCTTATCAGAGTATTTTTGCACAGTATCCAGCAAATACTCAAAATCTTCAATCTCAATTTTACTTTCAAAAAAACGAGGTCTTATCATAAATGTCCCTTTTTTTCTTCCCTCAGTATAAAGCGCAAATGAAGTTCTAACCGCATTCCATTCCTTTTCCTTTTCAGGATCAGTCAACGCTTCCCTTGTCAGATTTATAATAAAATCCAGCTCCTTTTTTTCTCTTTCTGCTTCATAATTTTCAATTTTCTCAAAATTATCCAGTTTCATCCTTCCACCATTCCTCTCTTTTTCTGCTCCTGTCTTTTCTCTCCAATAAAATTTATTTAAAAAATTCTTGCTAAAATTCTAATATCCGATCTTAAAAATATCCTTTATTTATTTAATTATCAATATATTTGTATCTACAATTATATTTTAACATTTTTATAAAAAAACTTCCACAAATAATATTATTTTGATAATCAAAACTTTTATTTTATTAAATTCTAAATACATATAAAAGTATATTAATCAAATTAAAAAAATAATTATAGTTGTAAAAATCAAAAAAAAATGCTAAAATACGGAAAATGCAATGATTAAAAGTCAAAATATATAAAAATGGAGGAGTATAATGACAGAATTAGAAAAATCAAAGGCAATTATTCAATATATTGCTGATGCAAAAAAAGCTACGCCTGTGGAACTTTATACAGATGAAGATATAAAAAATGCTTATTCTTGTAAAGTTATTGGAAAAGATGGATTAAAAGTAGTTTTTGGAGATTGGGAAGAAATTGATAAGATTATTAAAGAAAACAATCTTACTAATTATTATCTAAAAAATGACAGAAGAAATTCTGGTGTGCCTATGCTTGACATTAAAAATATTAATGCAAGAATTGAGCCTGGAGTATTTATCCGTGATAAAGTAAGCATCGGAGACAGAGCCGTTATTATGATGGGTGCTGTTATAAATATCGGTGCTGAAATTGGTGAAGGAACAATGATTGATATGAATGTTGTTCTTGGTGGACGTGCAAAAGTCGGAAAAAATTGTCATATCGGTGCGGGTGCAGTGCTTGCGGGAGTTATTGAGCCGCCTTCAGCTGATCCGGTAGTTATTGAGGATGATGTAGTTGTAGGAGCAAATGCAGTTGTGCTGGAAGGTGTAAGAGTCGGAAAGGGATCTGTCGTTGCGGCAGGAGCAATCGTAACCGAAAACGTGCCTGAAGGCGTAGTTGTAGCTGGAACGCCTGCTAGAATTATAAAAGGTGTAGATGCAAAAACTGCTTCAAAAACAGAATTAGTTGATGCCTTAAGAAATATTTAATACGAACAGAAAATAATCATAAAAATGCTTTTTGTAGAGTTTATTAAATTTTTTTATATTTTTTTATAAGCAAAATCAAATAAGCAAATGATATAATAAATGAAGAAATTGCAAAAATTTTAAACATTTATAAAAAACTAATTATAATATTTTTTAATTTTTGTAAATTGTCAAATTAATTAGGAGGAAAAATGAAAAAACTATTACTAATAGGAGCCATTTTGGTCACAGGAGCCATCTCATTTGCTGATGGAAAAACAGATTATGAAAAAGCAGTGAAATTAGCTGGAGAAAATAAAATAACAGATGCTGTAAAAGTGCTAGAAGGTGTTGCAAAAGGAACAGATGCTTCTTATGCACAAAAAGCAAACCTTGAATTGGGAGCATATTACTTAAAAGATAATAAAGTAGCTCAAGCAAAACCTTATTTACAAGCAGCTTGGGGAAATGGATCATCTACAACTCCAGAAGCTGTTGAAGCCGCAAGATTACTTTACCTTGTAGGAATCCAACAAAAAAACAAGGCTGATGCTGAAAAATATATTATCTGGACAGATGAAAAATCTGGTGGAAACAATGCTGATGTAGTATCAAGCTTAATTATTTTCTACTTTGATAATAACGAACAATCAAAAGGAACTGCAAGATATAACAAAGCTGTACAATCTGCAAATAAAGATTTCGTAGCTGAAGTTAATTACAACATTGGGCAATATTATTTAACAAAAAATAATACTGCACAAGCCAAGTCTTACTTGCAAAAAGCATATACAGGAGCTTCAGACCGTGTAAACGGAGCAGGAATTTTACTAGCTGAACTTGCAATGAATGAAAAAAATCCAGCACAAGCTGAAAAATATTTATTAGAAATGAATACAGCCGCAAAAGGTAAAAACGGTCAAATCCTTGAAATATTAGGAACTTATTATTTACAACAAAACAACCCAGCAAAAGCTGAAGAATTTTTAACAAAAACAATAGCTGTTGAACCTAAAAATTCAGCTGCAAAAATATTGCTTTTAGGAATTTACGAAGTACAAAACAATACAGCAAAAGTAAATTCAATTTATAGCCAATTAAAATCAGCTTCACCAAAAGTAACAAATAGACAAATTGGAACTTACTTTGGAAGCGTTGGTGCAGGATCATTAGCTGAAAAATATTTGCAAAAGGCAATAAACGAAGACAAAGATAATAATGCAAAAGTTGTTTTAGGTCAAGTTTATGCTGGATTAGGTAAAAAAGCCGAAGCAATCAAAATTTTACAAGAAGCTGTAAATAACAAAGTAAATGGAGCAGCAGAAGTTTTAAAACAAGTTCAAGCAATGAAATAATAAACAATTGAAATAATGAATTGTAAAGGCAATGTATCTCTAACTTTTACCAGTTAAGATAAATTGCCTGTTTTTTTAAATAATCTAAGAAATTAAAATTTAAAGGATGTGAGAACAATTAAAGCAAATAAATTATTATTAATAGCAGTATTCGCCATAGCCAGCCTTACATTAAATGCCGCTGCATACAAATCATCAAAATCTTCAGAAATAAGCACAAGAATAAGAAATTCCGCAAGTTACCAAAACAGCAAAAATACCACAGAAAATGAAATTATTATTCCAGAAGGCCTAAAACCTGGCGACACAATCGGTTTAATCGCACCTGCAAACTACACTAACGAAAACAGCAATGCAGAAGTGGAATATTTAAAAAGCAGAGGATTTAATGTTGTCTATGGTCAATCATTTTATTCAAAATGGTATGGATTTGGAGGAACTGACAATGTGAGGGCAAAGGATATAAACGATATGTTTGCTAACCCTAATATCAAGGCTATTTTCGCTGTACGTGGAGGATATGGCGGAATCAGAATCGTAGATAAATTAAATTACGATACGATTAAAAAAAATCCTAAAATCATCTCAGGATTTAGCGATAACACAACATTACTTTTGGCAATTAATGAAAAAACAGGACTTGTGACATTTCAAGGACCTATGGCTGATAACTTAAAAAACATTCCTCCTGTTACAGAAAATGCTTTTAACAAAGCGTTTATGAGCAATGAATCATACAACTTGCTAGATTTTGATGATACATATTCAATCATGAAAAATGGACGTGGAAGCGGAAAAATTACTGGCGGAAATTTATCCTTAGTAGTTGCAACGCTTGGAACGGATCACGAAATTAATACAGATGGAAAAATACTTTTTCTGGAAGAAACAAATGAAGCAAGCTACCGTATAGATAGAATGTTACAGCAGCTTAGACTCGCTGGAAAATTTGACAAATTACAAGGAATCATACTTGGCGACTTTAAAAACCCAAAACAGGCTGATCCTACAGACATGACAATTGACGAAGTATTCTATGACAATTTTGGAAAATTAAATATCCCAATCATAAAAAACTTCAAGTCTGGACACGTAAGACCTTTTATAACCGTTCCAATTGGAGCAAAAGCTAAAATGGATACTTATAATCGACAAATTATTATAGAAAAAGCTACAAAATAAAATACAATCTTTAAGGTTAAGTATAAATTTATACAGTTCCCAATCAAATCTATAAAAAAAGCCGAATAGAAATTCGGCTAATTTTTTTGTTCTTTATAATACTTATGAACCAATTATATTAGATTGACTAAAATCTAATTTTAATAAGAATCACATCCAATTTCTTCACATATTCCCCAACCTACCAATGTAGTTAGACAAGAATTCAATCCAAATATTAGTATTACAAATAACAAAATATATTTTAATTTTCTCATTTTATTTTCCAACCTCTTCTCTCAAATTTTTTAAAACATCTTCTAAATTGTTGTTATTATTTTGTTGCAAATTATTTTTTATTTCAAGATTTTGAATTTCTGTTTCATTTGTTTTCAATGAAGAATTTCAAAGCCATATTTTCCACCTGTTCTAATTCATCTAACTTATTTTTATATTCAAAATCTCCATCAAAATATATTCTATGCCTACTAAATTCTTTATTCAATATTCTTCATATTTGAAATTTTGACTCCTGTTAATATTAATTTATTCCCAACATCCTTTCTTATATTGTTTTTCTAAATTAATAAAGTCTGTTTTTGCTCAGTTCTTTTCTATTCAAGCTCTGAATATCAATAATTTATTCGATTCATTAACTGAAAAAGATTCTCAAAAAATAAGATACAAAAAATCATTATATGTTTATATGTCAAAATTCTTTTTTTTTGATTAGAAATTAATTAATAATACCACAAATCGATTAAAAAGTCAAGTTTATATACAAAAATATAAAAAAATACACCATCGTAATTAAAATAAATTATTTTTAGTGTATTTTTATATATATTTTCTATGTAAATTATCGCAAAAGACCAATCAAGTCTGTAAGCAAGAATGGAATATAAACTTCTCCATCAGCAAAGTTAGAAGCTTCTCCTTTATTGAAAATCAAGACAAGAGCATCGTTTTCCAAATAAAAACTTTGTTGTCTGTCAATATCATCAAGTTTATCAATTTGTGGAAGTCCAAACTGTTTAAATCTTGAATTTACAACATCTGTCAGTTCACTATTAAATCCATCTACAAATAAATCTTTAAGTTGCAATTGTTTACCACTTTTTAAGTTATAAGATATTGCATTATGAAGAACTGTCTTTTGTCCTGTATCGTTATCTGTTAAGTTAATTGTAAACAAAACGCTTAAAAATAAACTGTTTTCCGCTGTAACTTCATAAGAAGTACTATATGATACATGCTTTGTGGATTTATATCTTGAAATAAAGTTTTCCATAATTGCATTCATATTCTTAACAATATCAGAATTTGCGCCACCTATAAACGATGGATAAGAAATTTTTGAGTTCTTCGTAATTTTTGTTCTAGGACTGACCCTTATACTGCTGCTTGATGTTGGAGAATACCCTTGAAATGTAAAAGTCGTATCAATCTTTTCCTTTTCCTTTGCAAATGACACATTAAATACAAGCAATGCCATAAAAAATAATGTTAATTTTTTCATTTTTATAATCACCTCAAAATTTTTTTCTAATTATTAAAACCTGTCTTATTATATCACAAGCAAGAAAATATTTCAAATTTTTTAACTTTTCTGCCACTATTTTTTTCAATATAACTGATAAAAAATTTATGTTTCTTCAAATTCTTTCCGAGTAAATAAAATAAAAGAATAAATTGACAAATATAACAAAAAAATGGTAATATAAATTCAGGTTTTGGAGTTAATCGCTTAAAAGTTTTTAGAATAAAAATTTTTAAGAGGAAAGTCTGGACTTTATAGGGCAAGAGAGGCAGTTAACGACTGCTGGGAGAAATCTTAAGGAAAGTGCCACAGAAAAGAAACCGCCTGTATTTTTTCAGGTAAGGGTGAAAAGGTAGTGTAAGAGACTACCAGTGATTTAAGGGATTAAATTAGCTAGGTAAACCCCTCTCAAAGCAAGGGCAAGTAGAAAGCTATTAAGAGACGGCCCGTCTTGGCTTGATTGGTAGCTCGCTAAAATCCATAAGCAATTATTGATTTAGATAAATGATTAACAAATACAGAATCCGGCTTATACCAAAGCCTATAAGACTCAGAAAAATTTCTGAGTTTTTCTTTTTTTTCATAGATTGCTATAATATATTGTAGCAAATTTAAAAAATATAAAAGCTCTCATTTTATTTTAATGTTTTGATAATACCATATTTTTGAAAATATAAATAATAAAATAAAAGGAGATGATTACTCATGAAACAGATAAATCGAAAAAGAGCGATTCTGGAAAATGGCGTTTTAAGAAAAGAAGTGAAATTTGGTTTTTCAAGAGCAGCATTTCTTTTAGGATTTATATATCCTTTAATTAAAGAGGATTACATCACAGCTGGAATTACTTTTGTTGTAATTAGTACGGCAGGTATAATATTTTTTCCATTGATATTTGTTTTATCAATTATATTCGGTTTTATATACAATAAAATGTATGCTAAAAGTCTGATTAAACAAGGCTGGTACCCACTTACAAAAGAAGATGCACAAGTTTTGAGAATGAATGGGATTCTTTTTAATGATAAAAATAATTTTTATGAAAATAATAAAGAAAGAGAGATAAAAAAAGCTAAAACTTATGAAACACAGCAGTCAGAGAAAAATGAAATTACTGAATTCGAGGAAAATGACAGTAATAATACAAATAATAATAGTATTAAAAATAATGTAAATGCTGATAATTCTTATCATAGCAATTTGAATGTTCCGAAAACGAATTATAAAAACCGTACGATTCAGAAATTTATTGCAAGATTGATTGGTGGAGGGCTCGTTTCGCTTGTTTCAGGAGTTTTTACAGCAAATATTATTTTAATTCTTTTGGGAGTGGTACTGACAGGCGGAGGAGCATTTCTAGCTGTAAAAAATAAGGATAAAATAAAATGGAAATAAGAGAATTTTTGATTAAATCTGGAAATTATAGAAATCTTATAAAAAGAATTTTTCTTCTTTCACTGTTTTTAACTGTATTTATGAGGTATAATAAAAATGAATTGTTTACAGAAAGTGATGAAAAGTGTGAAAAAATAGTGAAAACAGAGCAATTAAAATTGTTTTGCGAAGAGAATCAGTGTGTCCTGACTGAGACGGAAGAGAGTGAGTGATAATGAGATTATTAGTTGTAGAAGACGAAAAGAAATTGAACGAACTTATTACAAAAAAGTTAGAAAAGGAATATTATGGCGTTGATAGCTGTTTCGATGGAGAAGAGGCAGTCAGGTACGTGGAAGGAACTGAATATGATGCAATAATTCTAGATATTATGCTCCCAAAACTTGATGGATTTGAAGTGATTAAAAGAATAAGGGCAAAGAAAAATAAAGTTCCGATACTGCTTTTAACTGCAAGAGATAATATAGATGATAAAGTAAAAGGGCTAGATTACGGAGCAGATGACTATCTTGTAAAACCTTTTATTTTTGAAGAACTTATGGCTCGTATCCGTGTCCTGCTAAGACGTAATTCTGGAAATGCCGACAATATAATTACAATAGCCAATCTTAAGGTCGACCTTGATGCTAAAACAGTTTTTAGAGATGATGTGCTTATAAAGCTATCAGGTAGAGAATATTCGATTTTGGAATATCTAATACGAAATAAAGGAAAAATTTTACCAAGAGAAAGAATAGAGGATCATATATGGAATTATGAATACGAGGGTGGAACCAATGTTATAGATGTTTATATCAGATATTTGAGAAAAAAGATTGATGACGGCTATACCCCAAAACTCATTCACACAGTTCGTGGACTGGGCTATGTCCTGAGGGTTGATAATGAAAATAAATAAATTTTCCATAAAATCCAAAATAGCTTTCTGGTATATTGGTCTTATGATAAGCCTTGCAATTATATTTCTTACAACAATAATTTATATTAGCGAAAATCTTATACGGGCAAATGCTTACAAAAATTTAAAAAACTCTGTAGTTTCAGCATTTGATGAGATTGAAGTTTATGATGGTGAACTTACGATTGACAATGATTTTATTATTTTTAATAATAATGTTCATTTGTCAGTTTATAACGATGAAACAGGATTTATTTATGGGGATATTCCACTGGATTTTGAATATGATGAAACTTTTTCTGATAAAAACAATGTAAGAATTATAAGGCACAAAAATAAAAAATGGTATATTTTTGATAGCAAAAAGAATTTTCAAGATTATGGTATTGTTCATATTCGGGGAATCACTCCTGCGACAGAAGTTGAAAATATTATCGAAACAATTGTTTTGATTTCTCTGATTGTATTGCCATTTTTCCTGTTATTTTCAGCAATAAGCGGATATTTTATAACAAAGAAAGCATTTAAACCGATAGAAAAAATAAGGGAAGCAGCGGAAAAAATCAATGAGGGAAACGATTTGACCCAAAGAATTAACATTGGAGAAGGAAATGATGAAATTTATACTTTGGCAAATACATTTGATACAATGTTTGACAGACTGCAAAGCTCCTTTGAAAGAGAAGCACAGTTTACATCGGATGTTTCACACGAGTTGCGGACACCTGTCTCAATTATTATTTCCGAATGTGAATACGGTCTTGAAAACCTAACTTCAATAGAAAATGCCAAACATACAATTTTTTCTGTGCTTGAGGAAACTAAAAAGATGTCAAAATTAATTTCACAGCTTCTAACTTTATCAAGAATGGACAGAGGAAATCAGAAACTTAATTTTGATAAAATAAATATGAGCGAAATGGCACATCTTATTGCTGACAGTCAACTATACAATGCAGATAGCAAAAATATAAAAATTCATCCTGAAATAGAGGAAGATATTTTTATTATTGGCGATGAAATGATGATTATGAGAATCTTTGTTAATTTAATTTCAAATGCGATTAACTATGGTCGTGAAAACGGCAATATTTGGATAAAATTAACACAAGATAAAAATTTTGCAATATGTAAAATTATTGATGACGGAATTGGTATTGAAAAAGAAAATATCCCTAAAATCTGGGGGAGATTTTATCAAGTAGAAAGCTCCAGAACAACTGAAAATCTAGGACTTGGATTATCAATGGTAAAATGGATTATAGAAGCTCACAAAGGAGAAATTTATGTAGAAAGTGAAATTGGAAAAGGAAGTTCATTTATATTTAAGTTGAAAAAGGAGGGAAAATGAAAAAAAATTTCTTAAAAAAATTGCTTATACTATTTTTTATTGCAATGACAGGAGTTTTTGCAAATGAAAATTCAGTTAAAAAGACTAAAACAGTAAGAGTTTTAAATGTTGATGTTAAAATTTCGATTGAACAGGCAAAACAACTTGCATTGAATCACTCAAAAGTGGCAAAAAATTCTGCAAAAATGACTAAAATTCGTCTGGATAAAGAAAATAGAAAATTTATTTATGAAATAGAATTTTATACAGAACGGAAAAAATATAAATACAACATTGATGCAAACACAGGAAAAGTCCTGAGTTACAGTGAAAAAGAACGATCATCCGCTTCAACAGTAATCAGAGATGACGGAAAAATTATTAATACAAATGGCAGTGATACAGAAATAAGAAAAACACCAAAATATATTGGAATGGAAAAAGCAAAAGAAATAGCAGTTTCCCGAATTGCTGGTGCAAAAAAAATAAACGTTACAAATATTCAGCTAGATAATGAAAAAGGAAGAATGATTTATGAAGGAAGAATGGTGTATAAAAATACAGAGTATAAGTTTGACATTGATGCTACAACAGGTGAAGTAATAAAATGGGAAGTAAATGAAAATTAGTGAAATTAAATATCCTCTAAAGTTTAAACTGAAAAAATAGACTGAAGAGGATATTTTTTGTTAAAAATTATGCTTTGTAAAGTTTTTCATAATTAAATTTATTTTTAAGTTGTTTAAGAGTATAATCAAATATGAATAAAGGTGGAATAAATACGATAATTAATGTTATTATCGGCATATTCTGAAGATAAAATATTTTTTCAACTATAATCATAAAAGGCTTGTATAGAAATATCGAAACAAGATTAAATGTTGAATGTAATAAAATTATCCACCAGATTGGATTGGGTTTTAGCCGCACATTTCCGAAAAAGATGCCTGATATTGTTGTGTATATAAATTTAATCGGATTCAAATGAAGTATTCCGAAGATTATAGCCTGAATTAAATTAGCATATTTTGTTTTTTTCTTTAAAAAATGAAGCATCAGTCCTCTCAATAAAAATTCTTCTCCAACAGGATAAAATACTAAAAACTTAAGTAATTCATTAATTGCAAAAGACTGCTTTGAATAATCGGCAAGAACTATCTTTTTAGACAATAAAGAACTTAAAACGGCAAGTAAAATTATTACAGATGTAATAACTATTGCTGAATAACAGGCTGTATTTAATATTAGTAACCCCAATTCTTTTATTTTAGATTTCTCAATATTTTTTTCCATTTTGATTGTTCTCCTTTCCTGAATTTTTCTTGTAAAACATATTATCATTAAAATATTAAAATAAAATGAGAAATATTTTATTTCATCTTTGTCTGTTGCAGAATAAAATAACTTTCAGTCATTTTTTATAGATTTTATTTGTAAAAAATAATTTTCCATTATATAATACATTCAAACAACTTTAAAATCAATTTTTTATTCTGTCTTGTATATCATAGAAAGGAAATAAAATGAAAAAAATTATTATTATACTGGTGCTTATATTTTTTAATTTGAGTTTTTCGGCAGAACAGTCTGAAAAAATTATATGTTACATTCCGAAAGAGTTAAAAACAAACAGCAAAGCAAGATTAATTTATGAAGATACAGAAAAATATAAAGATGAAGAAATACCACCTGAAGTAGCAAATCCTGAAATTGTTAAAGCATTAAAGGAAAAAAGGCTTGTCGTATTTCAAATGAGATGCAAATATGATGGTGATATGTACCGTTATATAACAGCTTCAGACTATGCAGTCGAATATCTTACAAAACAGACAATAAATAGAGAAAAAGGAGATTATTATTTACTGGAGCTTCCAACAAATAAAGCACTTGCATTTCAGGACATGCTATTTATCGGGGATTTCATAGATAATTCAATTAGTACGAATGATGAGCTTTTCCAAATTCTCTATATGATAAATGTTCAGTTTCTGGAAATAAGACAGCAGGAACTGGAAGAGGAAGGGTTGAAAGTAGTTTTTTAGTCCATTATTTTTATTCTTAAAATTTACTTATTATTTATTTTTTTCTTTTTGCAGGGATTACTCATTTCAATAAATCCCTGCATTTAAATTGATTTATAATTGCTTAACAGGAATTATAATAAAATCAATGACAGTAATTATATTTTTAAATTCTATTTGTTCTAAAATTTTTACATCTTTTCTATATAACCTTATCAGATATTTTTTGATTACATTTCTAAACACTTTTTTACAAAAAACTTTTAACAATTACAACAGAATTTTTCTCTAAAAAAAGAAAAGTAAAAACTCTCATTTTATTTTAATCTATATTACATATCATAAAATTGAAAAATGACTAATTAATTAGTATTTGAATAAGGAGGAAAAATGAAAAAAATATTTTTTGGAAGCCTGTATTTTATTCATCTGCTCTGTTTTAATATTCTAGTACTATTTTTTCTGTCTATATTAGAAGTATCAGTTTTAAGTAATTTGAAAATGATTGGAGGTATATACTCGGAAAATCTTATATTGATTTTACTTAATATATTTTTATCATATTTTTATGCAAAAGCAGGAATTGGAAAAAAGGATTTGATAATTTTAACAATAATTGGTGTAATATTAAAAATACTAATATTTTTAATATCGTATAAATATTTAGTTTCATCAGCAGGAGATGAAGAATTTTTACCAACTTATTATGCTTATTTTGCCATAGGTTTATTGGATGTAATATTTTTTGTGGGGCTTGGTGTAAATTTATTGATAGGAAGGAGAAAACAGCATGATAAAAATTAAAAAATTGACAGGATTTATGATTTTTCTACTTTTTGGAATGATATTTATTTCCTGTGGAAAACCTTCAGAAAAAGACATAATAGACAAGGGATATATATTAGAAGTAGGTGTATCCAATGAGATTGACAGGGAATTTGCTGAAAAAATGGAGCATTCTCCCACTTATACTATTTTCAAAGCGACTGAATATAAGGACAATGATATTATGGTGCAGAATCTCAAAAATGGAACAGTTAAAGCAATCCTTTCGTCTATGCTGTCGTTAGGAAATTCTGATTACGGCTATTATCCTGTCTATGTGGATAACAAAAATTATGAAACTGTATATCTCATATACAGAAAGGATATTCCCGATTTTTTGAAAAACAGCTTTGAAAAAGGGGACGGCTTTATGTTAAATAATACGGAAAAATATTCTAAAGAAAAATATAAAGACAGATTTTCATTTTTTAGTAATATTGAAGATTTTGAGAAAAAAATAATGGCTAATGAATGGGCTCTTGTAAATATTGCAGGGCTTGAACTTAAAAACAGTAAAATTTCAATAAAACTTGATAAAGGAAATGTTGTTATAACAGGAAAAAATGAGAAAAAATATTTGGGAAAATATTTCTTAAAAAATCACAGGATTTCTTTTGAAATAGAAAATTTGAATAACCTTCTGAAAAAAGGGAGTGAACTGAGCGACAGTGATAAAGATTTTTTATATGATTTAAGCAATGCCGATGTAATAACACTTATGGATAATGAGCAAACTCTTTATATCGGAGTTCCCGAGAGTAATCTTGTATTTAAAAAAGTATCAAAAAATAGATAGAAAGTAAAAAGCTCTAATGTTCTTTTAATCTAAAAAATATACAGTATAATCAAATAATAGAAATCATAAAAAAATAAAATTTTTAGGAGGAATAATTATGAAAATAAATTTGAAAAAACTATTTGTTACAGCAATTATCGGGGCAGGTTTATTTGTATCGCAGCCTGCACACGCATTTATGGGATACTGGTATGATTATAACAGTGACTGGATTCAGCAGGATATAATGAGAAGAACTTTTGAGAATCATAATAGAGTTTTTGGTAATAATACAAATAACGACAGTTCAAGTGGAAAAAGTTCAAGCTCTAAGAGTACAGGAAGCAGTAAAAGTAAATCATCATCATCCCAAACATCGTCTAAACCAAAACCGGCAAAAAAAGCCAAAATAACTTTTAAATCGGATGGAAGCACAAGAGGGCTTGATTATCTTGTCAATAACTATCCGTCAAAACAGAGAGCGGAAGCAAAAATTTATCTAAAAAAAATGTATGATTCATTCCCACAAGTAGCAAAGTCTGTAGGAATACCTACAAATGATTTATCAACAGGAATGGCTGCTGTTGTAGCAGGAGCATATATGGCTTATAACAATGTCAGTTTAAATGACAGTTATATGAAACCTATGGCAAAACAGTTTAAGGAAGCTCTAGAAAGTGTAACTGAGTTTGATAAAATGAGTGACAGTGATAAAAAGTATATTTATGACCAAATGGTAATAATAGGAATGACTTTGGCTGTAAATCAGTCCCAAAATCAGCAAAATCCAAATGCAAAAGTTACCGCTCAATTAAGAAGAGCGGGAAAAGAAGTACTTGAGGGAGTTCTTAAAGTAAATGCAAGCAAAGTGAAGATTACATCATCAGGGCTTGTTTATTAAATAAAAAGAATAGTTTTATATTCACAAAATGCAATAAGGGGTTCAGTTCATTTACCCCTTATTAACAGAGAAGAAAAAATTAGGAGTAAAAATGAATAAAAAAGATATATTTTCTAAAAGGATAAATTCTTTTACACTGCATATTCTGGCAATGGCATTTATGGTGGCAGATCATCTGTGGAATATATTTTTTCCTAATCAGATATGGTTAAATATGCTTGGAAGACTTGCATTTCCGATTTTTGCCTTTATGCTTACGGAAGGATTTTTTAGGACTAAAAACAGAAAAAAATATTTAATACGTATTTTTATTTTTGCAGCTATTTCGGAAATTCCGTTCAATCTTTTTGCAAGTCTGGCATTAAGAGGAGAAATAATGGTATTTTATCCATATAACAATGTATTATGGACTTTCGGAATTGCTTTATGCGGAATGAATTTACTGGAAAAAACGGAAAAATCAGAAAATCTGAATAAAATAATAAAATTTTTTGTAAAAGCTGCCATAAGTATTTTAACCATCGTAATTGCACATTTTGCAAGAAGTGATTATTTAGGATATGGAATTGTAATTATTTTGATATTCTATTTTTTCAGGGGGAAAAATTACAGGAATATAATATTTCAGGCTGTATTAATGGTGTTTCTAAACGTATTTATTATGCCTGGACTTGAATTTCCGTTTAACTTTTTTGGAAATGAGATATTTATAAAAACACAGATATTTGCGATATTTTCACTGCCGATAATATGGCTTTATAACGGAAAGCAGGGTATTCATAATAAATTTACAAAATATATGTTTTATTTCTTTTATCCATTACACCTTTTACTAATAGTGGCGATTTATGTTTCTTTTATGATATATTTGATTTCTTTGATAGGTAAGAATTATGGAAATTAAGTCAAGCCAATATTTACAAAGCAAAAGTTTAAGAAGAACTGTTAAGAAAATAAAAAACATAAAAAATTCTGTATCCATTGGGGAAGTGATAAAATTGAAAAAAATTTTAATGATAGCTATGATAGTTTTTGTTGTTTTTAGCTGCAATGAGAAACAGGAACAAAATAAAACAAAAAAAGGTAATAATATTGATACAAGCCAGAGCGATAAAAATAAAACTGAAGAAAATAAAAAGAATTCAGAAAAAGACAGCTCTGAAATAGAAAAACAGAAGGAAGTTTCATCAGAAGAAACTATAAAAAAAGCGGAAGAAGAATTTTTAAAGGACAGCAAAAATTTTGAGAAATACCGTAATTATGTAACCGTGGCATTTTATCAAAACCGTGAATTTAAAAGAACAAAGGAAATTACAGAAATATTTTTAAAAAATGCTCCTGATTATTCTTATGGTTACAGAGTGATGGCAGATATTCTCTTTTATGAAAAAAAATATAAGGAAAGTGCTGAATATTATGAAAAAGCAATAGGTATTTTAAAACATGGTAAACAGAGTTATACGGAATATAAGGATATTAAAGTATTAAATAATGTACTTTCAGAGATAATTGAAAAAAATTTAATACAGGCTTACAGATTGTCAGGAAATAATGAAAAAGCAGTAGAGACTTTTATAATTAACCAAAAATTTCTAAAAGAAAACTATAATCCCCTTTTGTATAACATAGCTTTAGAAAATGCCAAAAAGGATAATGAAATGTTAAAATCTACTAATAGTAAAAAATATGAGGAAAACAAGAAAAAATTATCTAATTTAAATTAACAGTAAAATAAAAAAATTACAGGAGGAACAGTTATGAAAGCAAAATTTATGAAAAAAATATTTCTTTTAAGTATTTTAGCACTGGGACTTGGAATTTCAGGACAAGCTCATGCTGATTATAGCGATATGTTTAAAAATGAAATAATGCAGGAACTTTTAAATACAACTTCATCTTCACAAGGTAAATCTTCCGGAAAATCATCACTTACTTTTACACAGGACGGAAGTACCGATGGACTGGAAACATTGGTTGCAACTTATCCTAAAAGTCAGCAAAAGGAAATAAGGGCATCATTAAAACAGCTGTATGATTCTTTTCCACAGGTAGCCCATTCTGTAGGAATACCGACAAATGATTTGTCTTCAGCAGTAGCGGCTGTGATAGCAGGAGCATACATGGCATATAACAATATAAGTCTTAATGATGACTATGTGAAACCTATGGCAGATCAGTTCAAGGCTCATCTTGAAAACAGCGGATTTTTTGACGGAATGAGCAACAGGGAGAAAAAAAGCATGTATGACCAGATGGTTATGGTCGGAATGACTTTAGCTGTGGGACAGTCCTTAAATCAGAGCAATCCTAATTCACAGACTACCGCTCAATTAAGGGATGCAGGAAAACAAATACTTGAAGCTATTTTAAAAGTGGATGCTGATAGAGTCCGTATAACAGCCCAAGGAATATCTTATTAATACGGAGGGGACTGAAATGAATTCAATTATTGTATTAGTGTATCTTTCAGTTGCTGTTATATTAATCGTTTTTGGTGTGAAACAAATAAAAAACAGAAAAAAACTTCGTAAAATTAATCAAAAACAGGAAGATGAGGTTAAAGAGAAAATAAAACTTGGAATTTTAGCAGCTGATACAGTTTACCGTAAAAAGACGGAAACAGGAAGAGTATTTTATGAAGTGCCGGAGGATTTGAAAAAAGCAGTTATTCTAAATCTTATTTGCTTTGCCATAATGCTAATATTAATATTTTTGGGAATAAAACTTGGAATATTGCTTTTAATAGTCTGTGCTGTAATAAGTATGATATATGGATATAAATATTATTATTCAAAAGAAAAAACAGAAAATATACTTGAAATAATAAATGAAGACTTTTACTTAAATGGAAAATTATTGGATATAAAGGGCTATAACTGGGGTACTGAATTATTTCCCCTGTTTGGCTCTCGAATAATCAGACTTAAATCCCATATTTATCTTCTTGATGGCAAAAAGGAAATCTGTTTTGTACCTGAAAGACAGTTAAAAAGATCTCGAATAGATATAATAATAGAAGATGACAGAATTTCTAAAATTATAGATGATATTATTGATGTAATCCATAAAAAACAGATTCCAAAAGTAAAATTCAAACTTTTTAAAATGAAAAAAATGCAGAGCATACTTCTTTTTTTACTTTTTATATCAATTGTGATACTTGTTTTTTTGTATAAAAGCAAAGCATATATGTATTTATTTTAATAGGATAAGAAATAGCTGATGTAATTTTGAATAGTTAAATACAGACAGAGGTGAAAAAATGAAAAATAAAAAAATAAATATAGCTATGATGGCAGGAATGATTTTAATGAGTATGGGATGTGAAGCAAAGGAGAAAGCTTCCCAAAGCAGTATTTCAGGAAAATATAATGTGGAAACGCTGACTACAAAAGGGCAGACTGTAAAGGTGGCAGGTCAGGAATGTTTTGAAAATTCATATTTTGAAATCAAAGGAAATATTGCCTATATAAGCCTTAACAATGTAGTTAATGGGAACTGTATAACAAAGGCAGGAACCTATGATATGCAAAGTAAGGGCAACGGGAGATACATTCTTGTAGGAAATGGCAAGGAATCAGATGAAATTATTGTAAAAAATGGAAAAGTGCAGTATAATCAGGATACAGGAATTTCAATGACATTTTCCAAAGATGTGGTACCTACTCTAGAAAATATAAAAAAATAGTTTACTTTTTGATTAAAATATAGTATTTTTTAGTACAAGTAAGAAAACTTATTATTAGAAAAATCAGGAGGAATCATGAAAAGATTTATATCATTTATTTTACTGGCAATGATGTTTATAACAAGCTGTGGAATTAGCGAGAGTTCTGAAAATGATGATAAAAAGGCAGTAGCATCGGCTTTTGAAGATTATATCAATGCAGCAAAAAATGAAGATACAAAAAAAGTTAGTGAATATCATTTAATGTGGTTTAATATCTGGCGTACTTCACAAGAAAGTTATAAATATCTTACTTATAAAATAAATAAAATTGAACTAACAAAGCAGAAAAATGGAAACGGAAGGGATATAAAGCTGGCTTATGTAAATGTGTCACTAAAATATCCCGATTTAAACTATACAATGTCTAAATTTTATAAAAACAAAGACTTTAATTCGTTGGTAAGAGGAAAAAGCAGATCTACACAGCTAGAAATAATAGAACAGGAAATCTCTTCTTTTTTGAAAAATGAATTAAAGAAAAATGACACAAAATATATCGAAAAAGAAATGATTGTAAAATTTGAGTACTTCTATCCGCTTAAAAAATGGAAAATTCCTTATGATGAGAATATAGAGTTTATAAATATTCTTTCACTTGACAGCTATAAAATAAAAGGAATGGATAAAACCATAGGAGAAATTGTAAGAACGCCGGGAAATGATGATGATACAAAACTTTTAATCAGTGAAAAAGAGGAAAAAGTAAAAAATAAAACAGCAAAAATTGATGATTATAAACTGCTTCTAATGCTTTACTCGCCGGTAAAAAATCCTGATAACATTAACTTTAAAAGAATATCGCAAAAATTAATAGAAAATTTCCCTGATTATCCAGAAGGATATCTCATTATGACAGATTTTATTTATCATAATTATCCTGATAAATATTCAGAGATATTGAATTATGCACAAAAAGGAATTGAAGCATATAAAAATGTCGATACAAAAAAATATCCGGAATTTGTTTATGAAAGTAGTAGAAATCATCCGATGAATGAACTGTTCAGAATTATGATAGATGTTTATCTGAAAAAAGGCGAAAAAGAAAAAGCACTGGATGTATTCAATAAAAACAAAAAAATTATTAAATACTGGATGCCTCCTGCAAATTATGTACAACTTATAAAAAAATTGGGAGTAAAATGGTAGAATTTATAAATTTTCACAAATAACTAAAAATTATAATGATAGGAGTTGATTTATTATGAAAAAAATTATTTTTTCATTTTTAATATTAGGAAGTATTTACAGTTTTGCAGCACAAAAAACTTTACGGACAGTAGAAAAATGTCGTGTAACTTCAAGAGGTATAACAAAAGATGGTAAAAAATTCGCAAACTGTGTTAGCCTTCAGTCAGGAAAAACATTTAATTTTACAGGGCTTGTTGACCAGACTTATTACAAATTCTCAAAAGGAACCGTATTTAAAGTATATTTTTATGGAAGCGGAAACAGAAATTTGACTTTGGAAACTTTTGACTACATTCAGTAATTGGTTTATAAAAATAAATTTTTTCACATTTTAAATTGATAAATAAAAAAATATTACTATGCCTTCAATCTCAAATACGGGATTGAAGGTATATTTTTCGTTTTCCAGTTTGTTTCGCAAAGTCTTTTTATATCTCTAGTTTTTGACATTTACGTAAATGTCTTGACAAATTAAAAAAATAGTTATATAATATCCTCGCATAGTAAAACAACTTTAAAATTGGATACCAAAAATTAAAACTATCCTATTCAAGCTATTAAGTTTAATACTTTTAGTATTCCAATTTTGAAGTAGCTTAATAACAAAAATTATAAAACAAATTTGAAAGGAAACAATTAAAATAGTGAAGTATAATTTTACAGATTTTTTACAAAAAAGAAACGAAAAACAAATAAGTGAAATGACAAATCAAGAAATTTATTACAAATTACTTGAGTATGTTAAAGAAAGAGCAGATGAAAAAACTGCAAACAAATCTAAAAAGAAAATATATTATATTTCTGCAGAATTTCTGATTGGGAAATTATTGTCAAATAATTTGATTAATTTGGGAATTTATAAGGAAGTAAGAGAAGAATTGAAAGCAGCAGGGAAAAACTTAAGCCATATTGAAGAAATAGAAGTTGAACCTTCATTAGGAAACGGTGGACTTGGAAGACTTGCTTCATGCTTTGTTGATTCAATGTCAACTTTAGGAATCAATGGAGAAGGGGTCGGACTTAACTATCACTGCGGACTGTTTAAGCAAGTTTTCAAGAACAATGAGCAAAAAGCTGAACCAAACTACTGGATAGAAGACCAAAGCTGGTTAAGAGATACAAATATTGGATATGAAGTAAAATTCAAAAACTTCAGTTTACATTCAAAATTAAAAAGAATTGATATTTTAGGATACGAAAAAGATACAAAAAATTATTTGAATTTGTTTGATATTGAAAGCATTGACTACAACTTGATAGAAAATGGAATATCATTCGATGAAGAAAATATTGAAGAAAATCTGACATTATTCCTATATCCTGACGACAGTACAAAAAAAGGAGAATTGTTACGTATTTATCAACAATATTTCATGGTATCAAATGCAGCAAGATTGATTATTGCTGAAGCTA
>ERZ772948.376-NODE-376-length-28838-cov-31.901817_pt1 | contig 28838 bp, 24 predicted proteins | sample MGYA00511945_ERZ772948 | MGnify/ENA primary metagenome ERZ772948 (study PRJEB29015, sample SAMEA2737927) | human oral metagenome | biome: human oral; feature: human-associated habitat; material: dental | place: China | collected 2141 ... | reverse complement strand
CGATGGTACTGCACCCGCCAGGGTGCGGGAGAGTAGGACACCACCGAGCACACACTTGAATAAAGTTCGGCCCCCGGGGACTCCACAAAGGAGCACCCCCGGGGGCTGAACCGTTTTCCGCCGGAGAGCTCATCTTCGCCTCGAATCTCCACAATGCTACGGCCCGCCCCTCCGAAGCCCTCCGCTCGGACACGCACCACACCACGTGTCGCCGAGTCCCGTTACGCCTGAGCACCTCGGCCCAGGTAGGCTCCTCTCAGGTAAACGACAGCACCAGGGCAACTGGCGGCAGTGCCAGAGTGAAAGAAGGACCATGGCGTATCAGGACCGTCAGCACGGCTCGGACCACAGCGAGGCAGGCCGGCGTCGCCGCAACGATGAGCGTCACGGCTTCGGGGTACGTCGCCGTTTTACAGGGGAGGACGGTCGCCCTCGTCGCAGTGATCGGGCGGGACAGGACGACGATTCCTCCGGCTCTCGGGTGCACTCCCAGCGGTCGAACCGCGGGGAGCACTCTGCTCGCGGCGATCGACGGCACCGTGACGACTGGCGCGACGAACGGCGTCGAGACGGTGAGGGCGGCAGCAGGCGTGGCGACCGCAATGGTCGCAGGCCAGGTCGTTTCAACGACCGCTCCGGGAGGAACGATTCGCGCGACAGGCGAGACGATCGCCGCGGTCGTCCGCCGCAGCGTCAGCGCGTCCCCGAACCCAAGGTCCCGGACAACGTCGAGCCGGCTGATCTTGAACGGGGCGCCAGGGCAGAGCTGCGTGCCCTGGGGCGTGCTAACGCTGAGAACGTTGCCCGGCACCTGGTCATGGTTCAGCGCCTCCTCAACGACGAGCCTCAATCCGCCTACGAGCACGCGCGCTACGCCGCCTCCCACGCGGGCCGGGTGGCCGTCGTCCGGGAGACGGCCGGAATCGCGGCATATCTCGCCGGCCACTACAGCGAGGCGCTCCGAGAGATTCGCGCCGCCAGGCGCCTGTCCGGTCTCGACCTGCACCGGGCCATCGAGGTCGACTGCGAGCGAGCACTGGGTAACCTCGACAAGGCCCTCCAAGCCGCTCAAGCGGCAGACCCTCGCCAGCTCGACGAAATTGAACGGGCCGAGCTGGCCATGGTCGTCTCCAGTCTTCGCCACGACATGGGCCAGACTGATCTTGGCCTGCTCATCATCGAGGACGCCATCAGGGCGCGTCCCTCCGACAGCGACACCCTCAGACGCCTGCACTCTGTGCGTGCCGACAGGCTCGCAGAGCTCGGACGCAACCGGGAGGCTGAGGCCATCCGTGACCGGATCGGTCCAGAGCCGGTCGAGGAGGACGAGGTAGAGGTCTTCGACATCGAGGACGACTATGACTCCGAGGCCCACGAGGAGAGCACCCCGGAGAGCTCCGGCACTCAGCCCGCCACGGATTCCGACGGGGACACGATCGGTGATGCAGTGAGCGAGACGACCGAGACCTCACAGGCTCCTGGAGAGCAGGCTCAGGACGAGGCCTCACTGGACCTCGAGGAGCACGACGAGCCTGTGGACCAGGATGAGGACGCTCAGTGGTCGCAGTCCTTCGCCGAGCGCGTCGAGGCCGAGATGGCCGAGCTGCTCCAGGATGCGCAGGACGCGCCGACGCCTTCCACCAACGCTTCTGAGGAGCCCCGATGACCATGCCCCAGGCCTCTGATACCGCCGCCCCTGCGACCCTGCTCGGCAGCGAGCAGCCCCTGTGCACCGCCTACGATGTCGCCCTGCTGGACCTCGACGGCGTCTGCTTCGCCGGTCAGGCTCGGGTTCCCCACGCGGCGGACAACGTCAACGCCGCCCGCAAGGCCGGAATGCATCTGTCATTCGTCACCAACAACGCCTCACGGGCACCCCAGACGGTCGTGGACAAGCTGGCGGACAACGACATCATTGCCGAGGCGTCGGAGGTCTTCAGCGCCGCCATGGACGCGGCCGCCATGCTCACCGAGCATGTCGAACCGGGCTCCATGGTGCTCGTCGTCGGCGGCGACGGCGTCCGCCAGGCCCTCCTCGACGAGGGCTTCCAGGTGACCAGCAGTGCGCAGGACGGGCCCGTGGCCGTCGTCCAGGGCTGGGACCCTGCGGTCGACTGGGCGCTGCTGTCCGAGGGCGTCTACGCCATCAATGCCGGGGCCCTGCACGTGGCCACCAACCTTGATGCGACCCTGCCCACCGAGAGGGGCTTCGCCCTGGGTAACGGCAGCCTCGTGGCCGCCATCGTCCATGCCTCCGGCAAGGAGCCCCTGGCCGGGGGCAAGCCCTTCCCAGGCATCTACACGCGTGCCCTCAAGCGGGCCGGTGGTACCAGGCCCTTGGCGGTCGGCGACCGGCTCAACACTGACCACGTCGGGGCCCGGGCCGCCGGGATCCCGGGGCTCCACGTCCTCACCGGTGTCTCCGACGCGCGAGACGTCATTTGCGCGCCGGCCACCGAGCGTCCCAGCTTCCTCCACACCGACCTGCGTGGCCTGACCGAGCCCCACCCCGAGCCCGTGCGAGTCGAGGTCGACGGCCAGGTGTGGTGGCGGGTCGGCAACCGCAGTGCCCGAGTCCTCGGCTCCCGGCTCGAGCTCCAGGACTCCGGCGCCGTGACCTCCCCGGACGGCAGTGCGGTGCGTATCGACCTGAACTCCTACCGGGTGCTGGCCGTGGCCGCCTGGGACTGGGCCGACGCTCAGGACCGCCAGGGCGAGGCCGCGACGCTGGAGGTGCCTGGGATCGAGGTGATTGAGCCCTGAGACCCCGGACGGGGCCGGTGAGGCTCCTACCGGAAGAGATGAGGGACCACAGCGCCAACGCGAGCAATGTCGATGGGAGTCAGGAATGAGCGGCAACGAGTCGAGAACCGACGTCGGGGAGGAGACGCCGGCGACGGCGGACTCCGCATACCGGCCGACTCATCGGCCGCCGGTGCCTGCGCCCCCGCGAGCCGACGTCGCCCTGATGGCGGCCCAAGACCTCCACGACCACACCGATGAGCTCGCCCAGATCGCTCAGATGCCCCTGGAGGAGCGCGCGGCCGCCCTGGCCGCCATTCACGAGGACCTCGCCTCTGTCCTTCACAAGGCGGAAGGCTGATATGGCCCGGCTCATCCGCATCGACTCAGAGCTCGTGCGCCGCGGGCTGGCCCGCTCCCGCACCCATGCCGCCACGCTCATCGCCGACGGTCACGTCACCCTCGACGGCGAGGTCGTCACCAAACCCGCCCGTCAGGTCAACCCGGCCCAGGCCATCGAGATCCTGGTGCCCTCTGGAGACGACTACGTCTCCCGCGGTGCCCACAAGCTCGCCGGCGCGCTGGACGCGCTGGGCCGCCGCGGCCTGGCACCCCGCGTCGAGGGACGCCGCTGCCTGGACGCCGGCGCCTCGACCGGCGGTTTCACCGACGTCCTCCTGCGCCGCGGTGCTGAGCACGTCGTGGCCGTCGACGTCGGCTACGGCCAGCTGGCCTGGTCGCTGCGCTCCGACCCCCGCGTCACCGCCCTGGACCGCACGAACATCCGCACACTGGATCCCGAGGTCGTCGCCCCCTCCCCGGAGCTGGTCGTGGGAGACCTGTCCTTCATCTCCCTGACCCTGGTCCTCGAACCGCTGCTGCGCGCCGCGGCCGACGACGCCGACCTCCTGCTCATGGTCAAGCCCCAGTTCGAGGTGGGCAAGGACCGGATCGGGCACGGGGGAGTGGTGCGCGACCCAGAGCTCCATGTGGACACCGTCATGACGGTGGCCGAGCGGGCCCACTCCCTGGGCGTGGGAGTCGAGGCCGTGACAGCCTCCCCTCTGCCAGGACCGGCCGGTAACGTTGAGTACTTCCTGAGCATGCACGCCTCCCGCGCCGGTTGCCCCGGGGACCTGAACGGGGACGAGCTGCGCTCCAGCATCGAGGACGCTGTCGCCGCCGGCCCCGCGGCGGGCGGTACACGACGACGCAGAACAAGGACCCACCCATGAGCAAGCTGAGCCCCTCAGACACCAGTGCTGCGGCGCGGCCGGCCGACTCCGTCGACCCTTCCGACTCCGCCGCTCTTCACCGGTCCTCGCAGCAGCCGGGTACGGAGCAGCACGGCCGGAGGATCTCGCGTGTCATGCTGCTGCAGCGCGAGCTCAACGACAAGCCCGTCCCCGTCCCCAGGCCCAGTGCTCCCACGGCCAGCGCCGTGGCCCGGGCCTCGGAGGCGCTGCGTGCCCGAGGTGTTGAGCCGGTCGGGCCGGACTGCACCGACCACATCGACCTCGTCCTGGTGCTCGGTGGCGACGGCACGATCCTGCGCGCCTTCGAGATCGCCCGCGAACGGGACATCCCCCTGGTGGGTATCAACACCGGCCACGTCGGCTTCCTGGCCGAGGCCGACCCCGACGGCATCGAGCAGGTCGTCGCGGATCTGGTCGCCGGCCGCTACACGGTCGAGACCCGCACCACCCTGGACGTGGAGGTCATCTGTCCTGACGGGACGGTCACGCGCGACTGGGCACTCAACGAGGCTGCCTTGGAGAAGCGCGACCGCGCCCGCATGATCGAGGTCGCCATCGGCGTGGACGGCCAGGCCGTCTCCTCCTTCGGCTGCGACGGCCTCATCATGTCCACCCCCACCGGCTCGACCGCCTACGCCTTCTCCTGCGGGGGCCCCGTCATCTGGCCCGAGGTCGAGGCGCTCCTCCTGGTGCCGGTGGCCGCGCACGCCCTGTTCACCCGTCCCCTGGTCCTGGGCCCCAACTCCTGCATGGAGGTCGTCGTCCAGCGGGTGGGCTTCGGAGGCGCCGAGATCTGGTGCGACGGCAGACGCAGCCTGGACGTGCCGGTCGGCGCCAGGATCCGGGTCACCCGGGCGGAGCGTCCGGTACGCCTGGCACGTTTCAACCAGGCCCCCTTCGCCAGCCGCCTGGTGCGCAAGTTCGACCTGCCCGTGGAGGGGTGGCGGGCCTCCAGCAGCGCCGATGAGGCCTACTCACCCGAGGAGGACGTGCTGCACCAGCCGATGGTCTCCTCCGCCGACACGAGCACCGACGGCGGGAGCCGGCCGGACTCCTCGGGAGGGACAGCGTGATCGAGTCTTTGCACATCGAGGACCTCGGTGTCATCGAGGAGGCCGATCTTCCCCTCAGCCGCGGCCTGACCGCCCTGACCGGTGAGACCGGCGCCGGCAAGACGATGGTGCTCACCTCGCTCGGGCTGCTGCTGGGGCAGCGGGCCGAGACCACCATCGTGCGCACCGGTGCCGAGCGCAGCCTGGTCGAGGGCGCGTTCCTGGTTGACCCGGACTCGCGTGTCGCCGCCCGTGTCGTCGAGGCCGGGGGTGATCTCGACGACGACCTCCTCCTGGCCTCTCGTACGGTCCCCGCCTCCGGACGCTCCCGCGCCTACCTGGGAGGGCGCTCCGTGCCGGCCTCGGTCCTCAGCGAGGTGGGCGGCCGGCTGGTCTCCGTCCACGGCCAGGCAGACCAGCTGCGACTGCGCTCGACCGCGGCCCAACGCGCTGCCCTGGACTCACTGGGTGGTCAGGATCACGCCGCCCTGTGCCGCCGCTACGCCCGGGCCTACCAGGCGCGCCGACAGGCCGACCAGGAGCTCCAGGAGTGGCAGGCATCGGCTCAGGCCCGAGCCGTCGAGGTCGCCCAGCTGCGCACCTGGCTCGAGGCCCTGGAGGAGGTTGATCCCCGCAGCGGTGAGGACCGGGAGCTGACGGCGGAGGCCGAGAGGCTCGACCACGCCGAGGACCTGCGCCGGGCCGCCACCGGGGCCCGCACCGCACTCAGCGGGGAGGAGTCCGCCACCGGGCAGGCGCCCGATGTCGTCTCCCTCATCGCCTACGCCCACCGCAGCCTGAGTACCGAGTCCGACCGCGACCCCGCCCTGGCTGAGCTGGCCACGCGCACCCAGCGACTGGGCATCGACGCAGCCGATATCGCCGCCGAGCTGGGCGGGTACCTGTCCTCGCTGAGCGCTGACCCGGCTCGCCTCGCCCAGGTACAGGACCGCCGCGGAGAGCTCGCCCGCGCGTGCCGGGAGATCGGCGGGCCTCAGGAGCAGCTCGACGACGTCGACGCCCTCCTGGTCTGGGGGCAGCGCGCCGCCGCGCGCCTGGCCGAGATCGACGGCCCCCAGGACACCGCTACCGTCCTGGCCGAGCGTCTGGCCGCCGCTGACGAGGAGCTGGCCGGTGTTGGTGCCGAGCTGAGCCGGGCGCGTCAGCAGCTCGGCGAGCGCCTTGAGCAGGCCGTCACCGCGGAGCTGGAGGGCCTGGAGATGAAAGGCGCTCGGCTCGTCGTCGAGCTGGACCGGCTTGATGAGCCCGGGCCCACCGGCCTTGAGAGCGTCGCCCTCTTACTCGTCTCACACCCCGGCGCTCCAGCCCTGCCTCTGGGAAAGGGGGCATCGGGAGGCGAGCTGTCCCGCATCATGCTCGCCCTGGAGGTGGTGCTCGCCGACGCCGCGGCCCTGTCTCGTCCCTCGACCCACACCCGCACCCTCGTCTTCGACGAGATCGACGCCGGGGTGGGAGGCCGGGCCGCCCGGGAGATCGGCAGGCGCCTGGCCCGTCTGGCGCGACACCACCAGGTCATCGTCGTCACCCACCTGGCGCAGGTGGCGGCTTGGGCAGACACCCACCTCGTGGTGCGCAAGGAGACCGTGACCGAGCCTGAGTCCCGTCCCGGCCCCTCAGAGGCGGCCGCAGGGAATGTGAGAAAGTCCCAGCCGGGGCGCACCCGCACACAGGTGTTCGTCGTCGAAGACCAAGAGAGACAACGAGAGCTGGCCCGAATGCTCTCCGGGCACGAGGACTCCCAGGCCGCGGTCCGGCACGCCGCTGAGCTTCTCCAGGAAGCAGTCATGGGACAATCCGAGCCGTGAGGAATCCCTTCCGCAGAAAGTCTGCGTCCGTCTCCGAGCATCCCAGCGGTGTTGTGCGCGTCGATGCGCGCACGAAGAAGCTCACCAAGCGTCTCCAGCCCGGGGAGATCGCCATCATCGACCACACCGACCTCGATCGGGTGGCCGCGGAGGCGCTGGTGGAGTGCGGCGCCTCCGCGGTCCTCAACGCCTCACCGTCCATCTCCGGGCGCTACCCCAACCTCGGCCCCGGAATCCTCCTCGACGCGGGAATCCCGCTCGTGGACGACCTGGGCCCCGACATCATGCGCCTGCACGACGGCCAACGCATCACCGTCGAGGACGGCTCGGTGCGGGTCGAGGGCAAGGAACAGGTCATCGCCGAGGGATCGGTCCAGACCAAGCAGACCGTCGCCGAGGCCATGGATGAGGCTCAGAAGGGCCTGTCCGTCCAGCTGGAGGCCTTCGCCGCCAACACCATGGAGTACATGCGCGGGGAATGGGACCTGCTCCTCAACGGCGTCGGCATGCCCTCGCTGACCACGCAGATGAGCGGCAAACACGTCCTGGTGGTCGTGCGCGGTTACTCCTACAAGGAGGACCTGCAAGCGCTCAAGCCCTACATCCGCGAGTACAAGCCCGTCATCATCGGTGTCGACGGAGGCGCCGACGCCGTCCTGGACGCCGGCTTCAAACCGACGCTGATCGTGGGCGACATGGACTCCGTATCCGACAAGGCACTGACCTGCGGCGCCGAGATCGTCGTCCACGCCTACCGCGACGGACGCGCCCCCGGCCTGGCCCATGTCGAGGAGCTCGGGGTCGAGCACCACGTCTTCGCCGCCACCGGCACCAGTGAGGACATCGCCATGCTCATGGCCGATGAGGCCGGCGCCGAGATTATCGTGGCCCTGGGGACGCACGCCACCCTGCTGGAGTTCCTCGACAAGGGGCGCGCCGGCATGTCCTCGACCTTCCTGACCCGGCTCAAGGTCGGCGGCCGCCTCATCGACGCCAAGGGCGTCTCCCAGCTCTACCGCACCCGCATCTCGGGATGGTGGCTGCTGTTCCTGGCCCTGGCAGGCACCTTCGCCCTGGCCATCGCCCTGATGTCCACCCCCGGTGGACAGACCTTCCTGGGCCTGTCCGGCGCCGTGTGGGACGACATCGTCAACTTCTTCCGCTCACTGCTGGGCCTGGCCCCGAACTCACCCACCGTCTAACGACCCCCGCCCATCTGAGAGGCAGCCCCTCTCACGGTCATCTTCAAGGTCTTCAACCATGATCGACTTCCGCTATCACCTGGTATCGCTCATCTCCGTGTTCCTGGCCCTCGCCGTCGGGGTCGTCCTAGGTGCCGGCCCGCTGCAGAACTCCCTGGGAACCGCGCTCAACGACCAGGTCACCGCCCTGCGTGAGAACCGCAACGCCACCCAGGCCAAGCTCGAGCAGACTGAGACGGCCGTCAACGAGCGGGACTCCTACATCACTCAGGCCGCCACCAGCCTCCTGCCCGGGACCCTGGCCTCCAAGAACGTGGCCATGGTGCTGCTGCCGGACGCCAAGGCTGAGGACGCCGACGCCATCGCCGCCCAGCTCAAGAACGCAGGCGCCACCGTCACCGGCCGGGTGAGCCTGACCAGCACCTGGGTGGACCTGTCCCGGGAGAACTACCGCTCCACCTTCTCCGGACAGGTCCAGGGGCACCTGGGCAGCACCAACTCCAAGGACGCCAACGGCATCCTGGGGGAGGCACTGGCCAAGGCCCTGACCGCCAACGACGACTCCTCCCGGGTCCTCATGGACATGCTGTCGGTGACAGTGGACAAGTCCGGCACTCCCTTCATCTCCGTGGACTCCACGCCCACCGCTGCGGCCGAGATGATCGTCGTCGTCGGGCCGCGTCCGCAGGCATCCTCCGGCAAGGGAGCAACCGTCGAGGCCTCGCCGGGCGAGGACCCCAAGGCCTGGGCCAAAGCGCTGGAGGGCACAGCCGGTAGGGCGCCCACAGTCGTCGTCGGCTCCGCCGACGGTGACGGCGGCGTCGTCGGCATCATCCGCTCCGAGAAGGCGAAGGTGACCACCATCGACTCCGTCGGCCAGATTGCCGCCTCCGTCTCCACGCCCCTGGCCCTGGCCTCCACCCGTGCGGGAACCACCGGGCACTACGGCTTCGACAAGGGGGCCGAGGCCGTCATGCCGCCAGTGACCAAGTAGTCCCTGTCCTCAGCGACGCAGGTGACTCGGCCGGCCCGGACGCTGCGGCCGCGTCATGGGTGGCGACGCCGCGATCGGTCCCCGCCCTGCCTTAGGCTGAGTCCATGGCTGGCACGATCACGCGAGTAAGCTCCTGCGCCCGAGACCTGGCGAGGACGGGTCTCAAGGCGGCGGGCACCGCCCTGTCCTGGTCCACCTGTTTGGCGCCCATTGCCCAGAGACTGGAGCGCACCAACTTCCACGGCCGCACCGTGAGCCTGCGCGGGGGAGTCGGGGCAGCAGCCGGCGCCGTGACGACTGGGATCGAGGCCGGCAGGCTCCTGCGGGGCAGGACGGGCTCATCCTCACGGGCAGGACTGGCCGCCACCATTGCGGCTGGGGCTGGTGGGTGCGCCGGCCTGGTCGACGACCTCGATGCCGGGGCCCACGACGGCGACACCCCCGCCAAGGGTCTCAAGGGTCACCTCACCGCCCTCGCCCACGGGCGCGTCACCACCGGAGCCCTCAAGATCGCCGTCATCGGCTCAGGGGCGCTCGTCGGCGGTGTCCTCCTGGCCCGCCACCGAAGCACGGGCGCCGGCGCACGTCCGCTGGCGTCCAGCGCCGTCGACGCCGCGTCCAGTGCCGTGGTCATCGCAGCCTGGGCGAACCTGCTCAACCTGCTCGACCTGCGCCCCGGACGGGCGCTCAAGACCGCCTGCATCGTGAGCACCCCGCTGCTGGCCACCCCCGGACGCGACGGCGAGCCCACCCGGATGCTGGCCGCGGGCACCCTGGGAGTCAGCCTCGCAGCCCTGCCGGAGGACCTCCTGGAGAACACGATGCTGGGGGACACCGGGGCCAACGCCGTCGGCGCCCTGCTGGGCACCGCCCTGGCCTGCCACCCCCACGCCGCGGTGCGCGCCTGGGCCGCCCTGAGCGGGGTGAGCCTCATCCTGGCCAGCGAGAAGGTCTCCTTCTCCCGCGTCATCAGTGAGACCCCGCTGCTGGCCGCACTCGACGGGCTGGGACGCCGCCCCTGATGACGTACCAGCAACGCCGCGGCGGCCTGCTCTCAGTGGCCGGGTCCGTCGCCGGCCTGACCCTCGTCTCCCGCGTCCTGGGGTTCCTGCGCTGGCTCGTCCAGGCCGCCACCGTCGGCACCGGCACGGTGGCGGGCGCCTACACCACGGCCAACCAGCTGCCCAACACCCTCTACGAGGTCGTCGTCGGCGGCGTGCTGGCGGCCACCGTCGTTCCGCTCCTGGCCGCACCGATCGCCGCGGGCAGGCGCGAGGAGGTCACCGCCACCGCCTCGGGGCTGCTGGGCCTGGTCCTGGCGGTCCTGACCCCACTGTCCCTGGGGCTCATCGTCCTGGCCGCACCGATCGCCTCCCTGTTCCCCACCTCCCAGGGCGTGGACCCGGCGCTCCAGCACCAGCTCGTCGCCTCCTTCCTGCGTGTGTTCGCCCTGCAGGTGCCCATGTACGGGGTGGCGGTCGTCCTCACCGGGGTGCTCCAGGCTCACAACCGCTTCACCTGGCCGGCTCTGACACCGATGCTCTCCAGCCTCGTGGTCATGGCGACCTACGGGCTCTACGGGGTGCTGGCCGGCGGCGACGACGTGGCCGCCTCCTGGCTCGCCCTCCAGGTGCTGGGCTGGGGGACGACCCTCGGGGTGGCCGCGCTCAGCCTGCCGCTGCTATGGCCGGTCCACCGGCTGGGGCTGGGACTGCGCCCCACCCTGAGACTGGGGGGCGCCCAGGCCCGGCGGGCGCTGCGGCTCGGTGGGGCCGGGGTGTGGACGATCCTGGCTCAGCAGGTGAGTGTCCTGGTGGTCCTGGCCATGGCCCGCTGGGGCGGGCAGACCGGCACCGCGGCGGTCTACCAGTACACGCAGGCCGTCTACGTCCTTCCCTACGCGGTGCTGGCCGTCCCGGTGGCCACCGTTCTCTACCCCCGTTTGACCGCCGCCTTCGAGGCGCGCGGGCTTTCGCCGGGCAGGCCCGGCGGCACAGGCGGGGAGGACGTCACGCGCCTGGTGGCGACCTCCACGGCCCTGGTCACCGCCGTCGCCGTGGCCGGAACCGCCATGCTCCTGGCCGCCAGCGCCGCCGCCGAGCGATTCTTCTCCTTCAAGCAGGTCGATGGGATGGGCCAGGCTCTGGCTGTCCTGGCCCCGGGACTGATCGGCTATGCCCTCATCTACCAGGTCACCCGGGTCCTGTTCGCCGCCGACCGCTCTCGGCCCGCCGCCCACGCCACCGCGGCCGGCTGGCTGACCGTGGCGGTGGCCAGCGCCGCCTGCGTGCGCCTCATGGCGCCCTCGGGCGGGGACGGGCGCGCCACCCTCGTGGCCCTGGGAATGGGCACGACCATTGGGATGACAGTGGCGGGGGGGAGCCTGCTGGTCGTTCTGGCCCGGGTCATGGGGCGCCGGGTGCTGCGCGCGACCCTGACGGCGCTCGTCGCGGGGCTGCCCGTGGCCCTCGCCGCCGGGCTGGCTGTGCGTGCGGCGACCACCCGCGTCACCTCCCTGCCCCTGGCCGTTGTCACCGCCGTGATCGGTGCTGCTGCGGCCGCAGCCCTCGTCCTGGTGGTCATCCACCTGGCCGACCGCAGCCTCCTGGCATCGGTACGCGGTGGGAGGGTGACGGTGAGAACGAAGGATGACAAGGAGAGACCATGAGCGGTGTCGATGCCACGAACGAGCCCGGTGCCGTGCCGGGCACGCACGCCGGGCGCCGGAGGATCCTCCAGGTGTGCGGATCGGCCGCCGGAGGGGTGCGGGCCCACCTGGCCGACTGCGCCCGGCTCCTGGCCGCCGACGGCCACGACGTCATCGTCGAGGCGCCCGCCGCGGTCCTTGACACACTGGATGTTGAGCCGGCTCGCGCCGAGGCACTCGAGATCGGCCCCCGCCCCAGCCTCAACGACTCCCTGGCCGTGGCCAGGCTGCGTCGCCTGGGACGGCACGCCGACGTCGTTCACGCCCACGGCCTGCGAGCCGGGGCCCTGGCCGCCCTGGCCCTGGGACGACGCCGCCGTGGACGCACCCGCCTGGTCGTCACCCTCCACAACCTCACCATCGGGGGACGCCTGACCACCCTGGTGGGGAAGAGGCTCGAGCGGCTCATCGCCCGACGCGCTGACCTCATCCTGGCGGTCAGTCCCGACCTGGCCGAACGGGCCCGGGAGCTCGGCGCCCCACGTGTCGAGCTCGCCATCATTCCGGCAGTGCCCCCACAGCAGCCCACCGAACCGGACCCCTCCGACTCGGCTGCGCCGGAGGAGGCCTGGCCGCGGGGGAGCGCCCGCCTCCTGACCGTCGCTCGCCTGGCTCCCCAGAAGGGCCTGCCGCTGCTGCTCGAGGCCGCCGCGATCCTCTCCCGCGAGGTCGACGCCGGCCGGCTGGCGGCCTTCACCTGGGCCCTCGCCGGGGACGGTCCCGGCCGCGAGGAAGCCGCTGAGCGCATCGCCGCCGAGCAGCTCCCGGTCACCCTCCTGGGGCGGCGAACCGATGCTCCGGCCCTCATGGAGGCCGCTGACGTCGTCGTCCAGACCAGCCTGTGGGAGGGCCAGCCCCTCACCATCCAGGAGGCTCTGCGCGCAGGCACCGCGATCGTGGCCACCGACGTCGGAGGCACCGCCGTGACCGCCAGAGGAGGAGCCGTCCTCGTGGCTCCCCAGGCCCAGGCCATCGCCGAGGCGCTCGGAACCCTCCTGAGCGACCCCGAGGCCCGCTCCCGCGCCGCCGAGCGCGCTCACGAGGCGGCGGGGCGCCTTCCCGGGCTCGAGGACCTCGCGGTCCAGTTGCGTCAAGCAGCTCTGGCTCAGGACTGAGCGCAGATGACGTCAGCAGGACGCTCGTGCGTCGGGCAGGTTTCGCCGGGCCTGTTACCTTGAAACTCCGTGATCAACGCAGCCTCACGTCTTCAGTCCACTCAGGTCCCTGTACCGCGCCACATCTTCGTCACTGGCGGCGTCGTCTCCTCCCTCGGCAAGGGACTGACTGCCGCTAGCCTCGGGCGACTCCTACGGGCCCGCGGCATCAGCGTTGTCATGCAGAAGCTGGACCCCTACATCAACGTCGACCCCGGTACGATGAACCCCTTCCAGCACGGCGAGGTCTTCGTCACTGACGACGGCTCCGAAACCGACCTCGACATTGGGCACTACGAGCGATTCCTCGACGTGAACCTCTCCGGCAAGGCAAACGCCACCACCGGACAGGTCTACTCCACCGTCATCGCAAAGGAACGGCGCGGAGAGTACCTCGGCGACACCGTCCAGGTCATCCCGCACATCACCGACGAGATCAAGCGTGTCATGCGCGCTCAGGCCGAGCCCGACGACGACGGCAACCTCCCCGACGTCATCATCACCGAGATCGGCGGCACCGTTGGAGACATCGAGTCCCAGCCCTTCCTCGAGGCCGCCAGACAGGTGCGCGCCGATCTGGGGCGCGACAACGTCGCCTTCGTCCACGTATCCCTCATTCCCTTCCTGCCCGCCGCTGGAGAGCTCAAAACCAAGCCCACCCAGCACTCGGTGGCCTCACTGCGCAACATCGGGATCCAGCCCGACGCCCTCGTCCTGCGCACTGATCGGCACCTTCCTGAGGGGATTAAGGGCAAAGTGGCACTCATGTGCGACGTCGACCGTGACGCCGTCGTCGAGTGCAAGGATGCCGCCAGCATCTACGAGGTTCCTCCAACCCTCCACCGTGAGGGCCTGGACGCCTACCTCGTCCAGCGGCTGGGCCTGACCTTCCGTGACGTCGACTGGACCGAGTGGAACAGCCTGCTTGAACGTGTCCACGCCCCCAAACACCGCCTTGAGGTGGCGCTCGTAGGCAAGTACGTCGACCTGCACGACGCCTACCTGTCCGTCTCCGAGGCGATCCGTCACGGCGGCTTCGCCAACCACGCCCGTGTCGACATCCGCTGGGTGGCCTCTGACGTCTGCGAGACCCCTGAGGGAGCCCAGCGGGCCCTCGCGGGCGTCGACGCGATCGTCGTACCGGGAGGTTTCGGTGTACGTGGGATCGAGGGCAAAGTCGGTGCTCTGCGCTGGGCTCGGGAGCACCGCGTCCCGACCCTCGGGCTGTGCCTGGGGCTGCAGTGCATGGTCATCGAGGCCGCTCGCAACCTCCTGGGCCTGAGCGCGGCCTCCTCCGCTGAGATGGAGCCTGAGACTCCTGATCCGGTTGTGGCCACCATGGACTCCCAGCGCCAGATCCTCCACGGTGACGGCAACCTCGGAGGCACCATGCGCCTGGGCTCCTACCCGGCGGTTCTGGCGGAAGGCTCGATCGTTGCTGAGACGTATGGAACCAATGAGGTCAGTGAACGCCACCGCCACCGCTTCGAGGTCAACAACGACTACCGGGAGCGCCTGGCCTCGGTAGGGCTACGAGTCAGCGGAACCTCCCCGGACGGTCGCCTCACTGAGTTCGTTGAGCTCGACCGCAGCCAGCACCTATATTACGTTGCCACCCAGGCCCATCCTGAGTTCCGTTCCCGTCCCACCCGAGCCCACCCGCTGTTCGCCGCGCTTGTGCGCGCAGGACTGGATCGTCGTCGGGAGGTCTACGCCTCTCACCGGCGTGGGGAACATGTCGTCCCGGGTGATGAACCGGCCGAGTGCTTCACCACTGCCAGCAGCGACAGCGGCGATACCATCAACTACGTCGATGCGTGCAGCGATGACGCGGACAACGAGTGAAGGAGCCGAGCGTGGACAGAACGGACAGCAGGGCCGCCGAGAATGACGACGTCGTGAGCGACACGAGCAGGCTCGTCGACGTACGCGAGTCGGGGCGGGAGCTGGTCTCCAGCGAGCGGGTCTGGAGCGGGCCGATCTTCGCCGTCGACGCCGACCAGGTGCGCCTCGGACCCGGTCAGGAGCCGGTGGCCCGTCAGGTCGTCGTCCATCACGACGCCGTCGCCGTCGTCGCCCTGCGCGAGGGCAAGGCATCCTCCCAGGCCGACGGCGCCGCGGAGATCCTCATGGTCCGCCAGTACCGCCATCCCGTGCGCGCCTGCCTGTGGGAGATCCCCGCGGGACTGCTCGACGTGGCGGGGGAGGAGCCCGCCGTGGCCGCCACCCGCGAGCTCGCTGAGGAGACCGACTACGAGGCGGCCATCTGGAACACGCTGGCCGAGTTCTACGCCTCGCCCGGCTTCACCACCGAGGGGGCCCGGATCTTCCTCGCCCAGGACCTGAGCCTGCTGCCCGAGGACCGGCGCACCGTCCGCGAGGACGAGGAGGCCGAGTTCGTGCCCACCTGGGTCCGTCTGGACGAGGCCGTCGACGCCGTCATGGGCGGCCGCCTGCACAACCCCTCCACCGTCCTGGGGGTCCTGGCCACGGCCCAGGCGCGCGCTCGCGGCTGGGCCGAGCTGCGGCCGGCCGACGCCCCGTGGCTCAGGAGCCCGGAGAGTCTCTAACCGGGCTCCCAGGGGGCAGCAGCCCGACAGGGGAGAAGGACGTCCTCCCGAAGATTTGGTCAAACGCTTGACCATGGTCGAGGTGTGCTCTATCCTCGTGGTTAAACGATTGACCACAAAGGAGTGACGTGATTCAGGACACCTGTTTTAGGCCGAAACCCGATTGGGTGGGAGACGTCATTCCCTGGACCGACCAGGAGGAGATCCGGCTCTACTACCTGCTCGAGCGCAGGCGGCTACCCAAGCCGGGAACGCCCTGGTCGCTGGTGGTGACGAATGACCTCGTCCACTATGAGGACTGCGGTGAGGCACTCCCGTCCGGAGGCGTTGATGCCGAGGACTTCAATGCCTATACCGGAAGTATCGTTCAGAGCGATGATGGGATGTTCCACCTCTTCTACACCGCGAGCAACCCGGATCGGTTGGCCGCCGATGGCAGGCCTCTCCAGCTCGTCGCACACGCCACCAGCGTAGATATGAAACGGTGGGTCAAGCACCCTGAGGACACCTTCGGGGCCCCGAGCGGGTACGACCCTGCCGACTGGCGGGACCCGCAGGTGTACCGCACTCCAGGGGACACTGGTTGGTCCCTCATTCTCGCGGCGCGGCATTCGTCGGGTCCCGACCGGCGCCGAGGGGTCGTGGCGAGGCTGATCAGCGATGACCTCACGCACTGGACCCCGGTCGCCCCGCTGTGGGATCCTCACCGCTTCGTCACTCAGGAGTGCCCCGAGCTTTTCCGGATCGGTGACTGGTGGTACTTGGTGTACTCGGAGTTCACCGACCGCTTCGTCACCCGGTACCGGATGTCGCGAAGCCCTGAAGGCCCGTGGGTGGCGCCGGCTCATGATTCCCTCGATGGGCGCGGATTCTATGCGGCGAAATCCGTTTCCTGGCATGGGCGGAGGATATTCTTCGGTTGGATCGCCTCGCGCGACGGCAGGACCGACGCGGGTCCTTGGCTGTGGGCGGGCACGATGGCTGCACTTGAAGCGGTCCAGGCCGAGGACGGCACGCTGTTGATGCGCTTTCCCCATGAAGTCCTCAATGCCTACTCGATCACGGAGACGACTCTTGACGACGTCGTGTCGATCTCGGTGCCGACCTCCTACTCCTCACAGGTGCTGACACCGCCGCTGCCGGAATGCTGCCGCATCAGTGCGGATTTGTCGTGGCAGGAGGGGACGCGGGAGATCTCCCTTCTGCTGCGCACCGACGCCGAAGGTGAGAACGGCTACATGTTCCGGCTCGAGCCCGGTCAGAACCGTGCCGTGCTCGATCGGTGGCCTCGGCGGACGCCCGGGGTCGAGCAGTGGCACGTCGCCGGTGACATTCCCCATTTCATTGAGCTCGAGCGTCCGACCGATCTCTCAGCCGGCCGGGTCCATATTGATGTCCTGATTCGCGATGAGCTTCTTCAGTGCTGCGTTGACGGTGCGGTCATGCTGTCGACCAGCGTCTACGACCACCCCTCGGGCCGTGTCGGGGTATCGGCCCTTGACGGGGCCGTCACCCTCCACTCACTTACCACCTACTCGCGTTCTTGAGACGCAGACCTTTCAAAGGAGAAAGAGACCATGAATATCAAGCGATCCCAGTTCCTGGCCCTGGCTCTCGCTGTAGCAGCGTCACCCGCTCTGGTTGCGTGCGGTGGCAAGAGCGCAACCTCGTTGAAGCCCGTCCAGATCAACCCCGAGGGGGAAATCAAGCCTCGCGAGATCTCGTGGCTGTTGTCGCGCGCAGCCAACGGTGCGGTCATCAACACGATGCAGGAAATCGCTGAGGAGTACGCCAAGGACCACAAGGGCTTCAAGCTCACCCTCATCACGACGCCCGACCGGCCTTCCTACATCCAGAAGTATGAGACCCTCGCCGCCGCCAACAAGCTCCCCGAGCTCTTCGACACCGATGCGACCCCCTTTGCTCAGAAGCTCGCGAAGCAGAATCGCATGGTCGATGTGGCCGCACTGCTCAACGACTTAGGTATCACCGACAGCTTCCGGAAGGCGGCGCTGGACTACCAGCGTTTCGACGACGGCTCGCTGTACATGATTCCGCTCGAGTACGGTATCGAGGTGTTCTGGTACAACAAGGCGCTCTTCGAGGCCGCAGGTGCTGAGGTTCCGCGTTCCCTCGACGATTTCCCCGAGTTGTGCCGGAAACTGGCTGCCAGCGGCGTCACCCCCATCGCCCTGGACGGACTCGACGGTTGGCCACTCGAACGCTATGTCGCTTTTTACCCCTTCCGGATGGAGGGTGAGGACTACATCAAGAAGCTCAAAAAGGGTGAAGCGGCATTCGCCGACGAGCCGGGTAAGAAGATGGCGCAGTGGTTGCATGACCTCGGCGAGGCCGGTGCGTTCCAGAAGGGATTCTCATCCGTTGGCTACACCGATGCCCAGAACCTCTTCACCTCAGGGAAGGCGGCGATGTACTGCATGGGTACATGGGAGCTTCCTAGTCTTGCGACCACTGACCTGCCCGAGGACCTGCAGAAGAACATCGCCTATTTCACGCTTCCGACCACTGCTGGCTCGGTGACCTCGGAGCACGAGTACGTCGCTCCGTCGGGCATCGGTGTCGCGGTCAATGCCTCGACGTATGATCCCCTCATCCATGACTTCCTCAAGTTCGCTCTGGAGAAGTACCCGGAGAAGTATGCGACCACGGGTCTCCTCGGTCCGACAAACACCCCTCCCACCATCCCCGGCAATGCTCTGCCGATCTACCAGCAGGCGATTGACGAGGCTGCGAATGTCTCCGGCACGGCTCTCATGCCGTGGGACACCCAGCTCGATCCGACGACGAATACCAAACTCGTCCAGGAGCAGGTGCTCCTCGTCCAGGGCGACGTCAGCGTTGACGACTTTCTGACGACCATGGACTCCACGCTCACCGAGAACGCCTCTGCGTACTTCAACCAGTAACACGCCGAGGAGGCAGCACCGCTAGGCCCAGTCTCCTCCCGCAATCCGTGATGCTCCTGACAAGAAGGCATAATGCTCCCCTACAGGTCTCGACTCTCCGTCCTCGTGTTCCTGACGCCACCCGTTCTTTTGTTTGGAGGTGGTGTGCTTCTGCCCATCGTGCAGTCGCTCGTTCTGAGCTTCTACAAGTGGGACGGCATTACGAACATGCAGTTTGTCGGTGTTGACAACTACATCAAGATGTTTTCCGCTGATCCCACGTTCTGGAAGGCTTTCGTCAATCAACTCGTCTACCTGGTGATCTGCGTCGTCATCCAGATGGGCCTCGGCCTCGGAGTCGCGCTGCTCCTGCTGACAATCACCCGAGGACGCGAGGTTCTGAAGGTTCTTTATCTCATGCCGGCCGTTATCTCGACCACCGCGATCGCCCTTCTATTCCAGCGAATATATTCCTTCGACCCCAAGGGGTTGGTCAACACCATTCTGGGAATGGTTGGTCTTGATGGTATCGAAAGGCCCTGGCTGTCTAATATTCATACGGTTCTCACGGCAGTGTCCATCCCGGAGGGGTGGCGGTTCCTGGGCCTCTACACGATCATCTTCTACGCAGCCCTGCTGTCCGTGCCGCGTGAGCTGGAGGAAGCTGCGCAACTCGACGGCGCGAGCGCCTGGAAGGTCTTCGTCAAGATCCGTTTTCCCCATATCCGGCCCGTGTGGGCCACGACCATGGTCATGGTCGTCACCTACGGCCTGCGGGGGTTCGATATCCCATACCTGCTCACGAATGGAGGGCCCGGGCAGTCATCCGAACTTGTGACGACATACATGTACAAGACGGCCTTCGTCTCCACGAACTACGGGTATGCCTCGGCTATCTCCGTGTTCATCGTGCTCGAGTGTCTCGTTGCCGTCGCCTTCATCTTTGGTCTCATTCGCAGGGGGAATGACTGACATGACTGTTCCTGTCGCAACACCGAGCGTTCCCAAGCCGCTGTTCGTCCCTGATCCGCAGATGCCGGCTCCCAGGCGGCGCAAGCGCTTGCGCAAGGTGCAGATCATTCATAGGGTGCTGCTCGGACTAGTCCTGCTCATCCAGGTCTACCCGTTCATGTGGCTGATCCTCACATCAGTTCGCTCGCCCGAGGACTTCGCAGCGAACAATCCGTTCGGCATCCCCTCGTCGTTCACTCTGGAGAACTTTTTCAGGGCGTTCGAGCAAGGTGACGTTCTGACATACATTCTCAATTCCGCGATCGTGACGATCGGAGCTTGCCTTCTCATCGTGGTGTGCGGAATGATGGGGGCCTACGCCATTCAGGTGCTAGGCTTCAGGGGGGCCGGAATTGTTCGCTCACTGTTCCTCATGGGGATCGTCGTCCCCGTGCAGATCGCTCTCGTACCACTGTTCGTCGGCTACTCGAAGATAGGCCTTCTGGATACCCATATCGCGATCATCATCCCGCTGGCCGGATTCGCCCTCCCGATGTCGCTGTTCCTGTTCGTTTCGTTCTTCAGCTACATCCCTAAGTCGATCTACGAAGCAGCCTCGATCGATGGTGCGGGTCCCTACAGGATCTTCACCAGAATCACCTTGCCCATGTCTCTCAATACGGTCGTCACCGTGGTCATGGTCAACGCGATCTTCATCTGGAATGAGTTCGTTTTCGCCAACACATTCGTCCTTACTGAGGGCCTTAAGACGATTCCGCTCGGACTGCAGAACTACATCGGCAACATGGGGAAGACGGACTGGACGGCGACCTTCGCCGCCGTCGCCGTGACCGTTACTCCCCTCTTGCTCATGTTCCTTGTGCTGAGTAAGGCTATGATATACGGGCTTGAGAACGGTTCGACGAAGGGGTGAGCCAGTGCATCTGGCGAGCGGGCGTGACTCTCGTGTCACGATGAAGCAAGTGGCGCAGGAGGCCGGGGTTTCTGTAACGACGGTGTCTCACGTCGTCAACGACAAGCCGGGTGTACGGATCGGCACGGAAGCCAGGCGGCGGGTCCTGGACGCGGTTGAGAGACTGGGGTATCGCCCGAACGTGCTGGCGAAGACCTTGGTCAAGGGCGGCAGCCCCTTCATCGGGCTCGTCGCCGACTCCATCGCCTCAACCCCGTTCGCCGGTCAGATTGTCCACGGCGCCCAGGAGGAGGCGTGGCGGCATGGTCATATTCTTCTCGTCGCCAACACGGAGAATAACGCGGAGGCGGAGAGCCGTGCGATGTCGATGATGCTGCAGTACAACGTCCGCGGCATTCTCTATTCCCGTTGGTACCACAGAGGCGTGGTTCCTCCCGAGGCTCTGGATGAGACGGAGTCGGTCCTAGTCAATTGCTATGACGAAGCCGGTCACTTGCCGAGTGTCGTCCCGGATGAGTTTGAGGGCGGTAAGGCTGCCGCGCAGATGCTTCTGACACAGGGGCATCGTCGCATCGCCTTCATCAACACGATGATCGACTCGCCTGCGCGAATCGGCCGGCTCGCCGGCTACCGTGCCGCCCTGGAAGCTGCCGGGATCAGGGTCGACCCGGCTCTCGTGTGGGACGTACAGCCGGATCAGGAGGGCGGTTTCGATGCTGGGTCGAGGGTGCTCGCCTCTGGGGCCACCGGCGTGTGCTGTCATAACGACCGTGTCGCGATGGGCCTGTACGACGCACTGAGAGATCGGGGAGCGACGGTTCCGGATGACGTCTCGGTCGTAGGTTTTGACAATCAAGAGGTTATTGCGGCGCATCTTCATCCGCCCCTGTCTACGGTGGCACTGCCGCACTACGAGCTGGGTGCCGCGGGCGTGCGTGCGCTCCTCGGCGTCGAGGAGGTTCCCGGCCACAACCAGCTCAAGATCTCATGCCCGCCTGTCGCAAGAGCATCTGTTCTCACCATCTAGTACAGAGTCTAGTACCCGTGCGCCGGACGACGTCCCGGAGCATCAACCGATTAATCGCCTCGACTCAATGCGGTTAACCGGTTGACGTGTGAGTGTGGTTGAGGTCATGATTCTCTCGTGTCCGGCACCGGGGCCGGACCTCCCATCAGGAAGGGGAGAGGGACGATGACGACCCTTGCCGACGTCGCTGCGGCTGCCGGCGTCTCCAAGGCCGCGGCTTCCCTCGTGCTCTCCGGCAAGTCCGAGGGGCGCGTGAGCGAGCCCAAGGCGGAGCGTGTCCGCACGGCCGCCGAGGAGCTCGGCTACGTCCGTGACGCCATCGCCGGGGGCATGCGCAACGGCCGGACGCAGACGATAGGGGTCATCGGCGAGCGCGTCCTGTCCACCCCCTACGCCGTCTCGATGATCGACTCCGTCCTGTCCACCAGTCAGGACCTCGGGTGGTCGGTTCTCCTCACCGACGCAGGACGCGATGGTGTCGCCGCGGAGGAGGCCGTCCGCGAGATGGTCGCCCGGCGAGTGAACCAGGTGGTCATCGCCTCCATGTACCACCGCGTCGTCTCCGTACCCGAGCAGATCGAGGACGTCGTCGTACTCAACGGCGTTGCCGACCGTCCCGGGGTGCCCGGCGTTGTCCCCGACGAGCGCCAAGGCGCCCACGACGCCGTCGCCCACCTCATCGGTCTGGGTCACCGCCGCATCGGCTACCTTGGGCACGACGACACCGGAAGCATTGCGGTGCGCGAGCGCTCCGACTCCTACCGAGACAGCCTCCGGGAGGCCGGGATCGCAGTCGACGAGTCACTCGTCGTCGTCGGTGGGCTTGATCCGGACAGCGTCGACGCCGTCGCCGGCCGGCTCCTTGACCGGTCCGAGCGCCCCACCGCCGTCTTCTGCTACAACGACGCCCTCGCCGCTGGTGTCTTCCGACAGGCGGCGCGCCTGGGGATCTCCATCCCCACGGACCTCTCCGTCATCGGCTTCGACGACCTCGCCCTCATCTCCACGAACCTCGATCCCCGACTGACCACAATGCGACTGCCGCACTGGGAGATGGCCGAGTGGCTCACCCGTGAGCTCGCCGCGGGACATGCCGCCGGGCTGCCGGACGTCACTCGTTTCCCTTGCCCCCTCATCCAGCGCGCCTCCACGGCGCCGCCCGCCTTCTGAGCCGCGGCTCGGGCCTGTCGCTACGAAGTCGACCCACCAGCTCTCCGCCCAATGGGTGGAGAAAGATCCCCAACCCAGCAGTCACGCTGACACACAAAGGAGTGCCATCATGATGACCACCCGTCGCTCGTTCCTCGCCGTCGGTGGAGCCGCCGCCGTCGCGGCCACGCTCGCTGCCTGCTCCTCCCAGTCCGGCAAGGGCTCCGGCTCCGCCGCCGGCGGCATCACGCTGTGGACCCACAACGGGGGCAACAAGGAGGAGCTCGACGTCGTCAACAGCGCGGTCAAGGACTTCAACGCCGCCAACCCCGACACCCAGGTCACGGTGAAGTCCTTCCCGCAGGAGTCCTATAACGACGCCATCGCCTCCGCGGCCGTCTCCGGCAACCTGCCCGACATCCTTGACCTCGACGGCCCGATCATGCCGAACTGGGCCTGGGCCGGGTACCTCTCGCCGTTGACGATTTCCCAGGATCTCCAGGACAAGGTCATCGACTCGGCCAAGGGAGTCTGGAACGACAAGCTCTACTCCGTCGGCCCTTACGACACCTCGCTGTGCTTCCTCGGCCGCAAGTCCGCCTTCGACCAGGCCGGTGTCGCCGTCCCCACGATCGACAAGCCGTGGACGAAGGACGAGTTCATGGACGCCCTCGACAAGCTCTCCAAGCTCGACGGCTTCGAGCACGCCATCGACATGTCCGTGTGGGACACCGCCGAGTGGTGGCCCTACGCCTACGCCCCCTTGCTCCAGTCCTTCGGCGGAGACCTCATCGACCGCAAGACCTACGGGACCGCCGAAGGCTTCCTCAACTCGGACAAGGCCGTCGAGTGGGGTACCTGGTTCCGCTCGTTGTTCACCTCCAACTACGCCTCGCAGACCCCGGCCAAGGACGGTCAGGACTTCCTACAGGGCAAGGTGCCACTGGTGTACACAGGAGGATGGAAGGTCCTCAAGGCCCAGGAGACGTTCGGGGCCGACGACGTCCTCATCCTCCCGCCCGTCGACTTCGGCGCGGGAGCGCACGTGGGAGGCGGCTCCTGGCAGTGGGGTGTGTCGTCCTCCTCGAAGAACGCCGCGGCTGCGAACAAGTTCATCGAGTTCCTCATGCAGGACAAGTACCTCGTCCAGTACTCGGACGCGATCGGCACTTTCCCGTCGATCGAGTCCGCCACCCCGAAGACGAAGTACTACGGCGAGGGCAAGCCGCTGGAGCCCGTCTACGAGATCGGCAAGAAGTACGCCCTCCTACGTCCCGCGACGCCCGGCTACAAGGTCATCTCCTCGATCTTCGACAAGGCCGCCCGTGACATCGTCTCCGGCTCCGATGTCAAGTCGACCCTCGACCAGGCGGTCAAGGACATCAATGCCGACATCAAGTCGAACGACGGATACAAGGCCAAGTGAGCCGAGTGGCTCACTGGGCCCCCTGATCGTACGGCCGGACAGTAGCCGTACCACCTTTCCACATCAGCATCGATCCGGCGGGGCGCGTGAGCGTCCCGCCGGGAATGGAACCGACATGGCAGCCCCCACCATCACGAGGCGTCGCGGCAGGAGCGCCGCGCTGCGCCGGGAGGCGCGGACGGCGTGGCTCATGAGCTCGCCGGCACTTGTGCTCCTCCTGCTCTTCATGGGCATCCCGATTCTGCTCACCTTCATTCTGTCCTTCACCAACACTCGCCTCATCTCGCCCAACCCGCCGCAGTTCATCGGGATCGAGAACTTCGTCCGGGCCTTCACCGACGACCCGACCTTCATCCGGTCCCTGACGAACACGGCCTTCTTCGCGCTCATCGTCGTGCCCTGCCAGTCCGGTCTCGCCCTGGCACTGGCGATCCTCGTCAACCAGAAGGTCAAGGGCGTCACGGCCTTCCGCACGATGATCTTCATGCCGGTGGTGACCTCGATGGTCGTCGTCTCCATCCTGTGGAGCTTCTTCTACCAGGACAACGGACTGTTCAACTCGATGCTCAACACCGTCACCGGGGGCGGGTGGACCGCCGTCGCGTGGCTCAGCAACCCCGGCACCGCGATGCCGGCAATCATCCTGCTGTCCATCTGGCAGGCGGTCGGCTTCCACATGATCATCTGGCTCTCCGGGCTGCAGATGATCGACCCGGTTCTCTACGAGGCCGCCGACCTCGACGGCGTCAACGGATGGCAGCGCTTCCGCTACATCACCTGGCCGGGCCTGCACTCGACAATGGTCTTCATCCTCGTCACCATCACGATCGCCGCGCTGGGCCTGTTCGTCCAGGTCGACGTCATGACCTCCGGCGGTCCCCAGGACGCCACCTCGACGATCGTCTATCACGCGGTGCGCAAGGGCTACCGCGAGCAGGACATGGGATACGGCAGCGCCATCTCGCTCATCTTCTTCGTCGCCGTCCTGCTCATCAGCCTCATCCAGCGCCGGCTCACCAGGGAGAAGGACTGACATGGCCGCTGAGACAACCGCCGCCTCGACCGCGCCCGTTGACGCACGTCATTCCGCCCATGGGGGCCCGCGCCGCCGTGGTCGTGCCGCCACCAGGAGGCGATCCAGGGCCCTGACCTATCTCGGCCTTGTCGTCGCCTCGTGCGTCGCCGTCTTCCCCCTGCTCTTCATGGTCTTCTCCTCCTTCAAGGACGATCAGCAGATCTTCGCCGACCTCGGCTCCCTCAAGGCGTTCCTGCCGACCGGGCACCTGTCACTGAACAACTACTCCGGCGTCTTCGAGCGAGTTCCTGCGGCGCGGTTCATCACGAACTCGCTCGTTGTCACGGTTGCGATCGTCGTGCTCGGTCTCATCGTCAACTCGATGATCGGATTCGCGATCTCCCGCATGCGCTGGAAGGGCAAGAGCATCGTGCTCTCACTCGTCCTGGCCACCCTGATGGTTCCCTTCGAGACCATCGCCGTGCCGCTCGTGTACTGGGTCGCCAAGCTGCCCTCGGTGCAGTGGGTGGTCGACGGGTTCCTCGTCAAGCAGGGGATGCTCAACACCTACCAGGTGCAGATCCTGCCCTTCATCGCCAACGCCCTGTCCATCTTCCTGTTCGCTCAGCACTTCGGTGACATCCCGAAGGAGATCGACGAGGCGGCCCGCGTCGATGGCGCGTCCTGGTGGACGATCTACTCACGGATCGTCGTGCCCCTGTCCGGTCCGACCTTCGCCACGGTCGCCATCATCACGATGCTGCCCGCCTGGAACTCCTACCTGTGGCCGCTCATGGTCATCCAGGAGGAGTCGATGCGGCCCGCGAGTGTCGGTATGCAGTACTTCTTCCAACTCAACCCGGTCTGGGGTCAGATCATGGCCTACGGCACGCTCATCACTCTGCCCGTCCTCATCATCTTCGTGCTGTTCCAGCGCTCCTTCGTGGCGTCCCTGGCGGGCACAGCGGTGAAGGGGTGAACGAATCATGTCTTTGCGGCTTTCCGACCACTGGCTGTGGGACCACTGGATCTGTGACGACGGCGAGCGTTACCACCTCTTCTTCCTCAGGGCGTCACGCGCGCTGCACGATCCGGAGCGGCGGCACTTCCGCGCCTCCATGGGCCACGCCGTCTCCGACGACGCGCGCAGCTGGAGGCTGCTGCCCGACGCCCTGGTCCACTCCGACGGTCCGGCCTTCGACGACAAGGCCATCTGGACCGGCTCCACCATCATCAGACCCGATGGCACGTTGAGGGTCTTCTACACCGGTATCTCTCGAGCGGAGGACGGCCTGGTGCAGCGTATCGGCTGGGCCGACTCCACCGACGGCGTGACCTTCAGACGCTCCTGCAGCGAGCCGCTGGAGGCGGATGCCAGGTGGTACGAAAAGAAGGAGACGGACGCCTCCGGTGCCGAGCACTGGAGGGACCCCTTCGTCTTCGAGCACGACGGCAGGTGGCACATGCTCATCACCGCACGAGCAAGGGGTGCCGAGAACTACCGTGCCGGCGTCATCGGTCATGCCGTCTCCGATGACCTGGATCACTGGCGGATCGGGCCGCCGCTGACCAGCCCGTCGGTTTTCGGACAGCTGGAGGTTTCCCAGAGCAGAAGCGTTGACGGCCACCATCTCCTCATCTTCTCCTGCGGTGACGACATGAAGGCCGAACCCGGCCCCGGCGGGGTGTGGGTCGCCGAGGGGGAGGGGGCGCTGGGGCCTTGGGACATTGATGGCGCCAGGTACGTGCGCCCAGAGCACCTCTACGCCGGTCAGCTGCTTCAGCTGCGCGACGGAGCGTGGGTTTTCACGGGCTTCGAGAACATCGTCCATGGTGAGTTCGTCGGAGCGGCTCCGGACCTGCTGCCATGGGAGGACATCGAGCTTTTGCCGAGAGATGGGCACTAGAGGGTTACGTCGTCGGTTGCCTGGACAACGAGCGATCGGGGTGCCAGCCCAGGACTGGGCACGTCCCTAGCTCACTGCCCTGTGCCGGGTGGCGAGGCAGGCGACGGGGCGTTTCTGTCGGGATCAGGCTGCTCAAAGCGGCCTCCACGCCAACGTCGGGCCGCGCCGGCTGCGGTCGGGAACGTACCTGTCAGTCGAGAACTGCGCCTTCCCGCAGACGACTGGGATCTGACCCCAGTCGTCTGCGGGAGAAGTACGTTCTGGATGGAAAACGCAGTCCTCGATGTGAGCGGCCGGACGTCCTGACCGACAACTAGTTAGGCGCCCCTAAGTGAGATCCGCCTTTCATCGGGTAACGTGTTCAATCCCACCCTGCGGCGCTCCGTCGTGAACTTGCCAGTGTTGAATTCGGAAAGCAAGATCTTGGTTAAACTCGTGGCACGACGGCCAGGGACGCCTCGCAGGTCGACCCTGGGGTCTGTCTGAGGGCTGTCCGGCTCGGTCGGCTTGGCCGACTTGGCAAACAAGGACGTGGCCGAACCGGCCGCAACGGGGCAGGCCGTGAGGCGTCGGAAGCGACTAGGGGAGGAGAACCGTCATGACGCAGAGTGACGACGACTCTACCCGGGCACGCGTTCTCGACCTCATCGCTGAGAAGGGACCGGTGTCGGCGGCGCAGCTCGCCAAGGTCCTGAGCCTGACGCCGGCCGCCGTGCGCAGGCACATCACCGCCCTTGAGGACGCTGAGCAGATCGAGGTGCACACGCCGGCCCAGACGGGCAAGCGCGGCCGCGGTCGCCCGGCCCGGCACTACGTCCTGACGCCCAAGGCCCGCACCTCCTTCGCGGAGGGCTACTCCGACCTGGCCAACCGCGCCCTGCACTACCTGTCCCAGGTGGCCGGTGACAAGGCGGTCGACTCCTTCGCCGCGGCCAGGGGCCGTGACCTCGAGCGCCGCTACGCCACCGTCGTCGAGGCGGCCGGCAAGGACCCCTCGGAACGGGCTCGCGCCCTGGCGGACGCCCTGACTCTCGACGGCTACGCGGCCTCGGTGCGCGACGTCGGCGACGGGTCCTTCGCCGTCCAGCTGTGCCAGGGCAACTGCCCGGTGCGCGACGTGGCCGGGGAGTTCCACGAGCTGTGCGACGCCGAGACCCAGGCCATCTCCCGGCTCGTGGGCGTCCCGGTCCAGCGTCTGGCCACCCTGGCCGGAGGCGAGCACGTCTGTACCACCCACATTCCGATCGCCATGCCCGCGCTGCGCAAGCGCGCGGTTCGGGCGGCGGCTAAGACGCGAGGCCTTGAGACCAAGCGAATGGAAGGAACCCGATGACACTGCCGACAACCGAGACCACGCGTAGCACCGACGACGAGATCATCGACTCGATCTCGACGAGCTACGACTTCGGCTGGCACGACTCCGACGAGGCCGGTGAGAAGGCCAAGCGAGGCCTTGATGAGCAGGTGGTCCGCGAGATCTCCGCCATCAAGGGAGAGCCGGAGTGGATGCTGGCCAAGCGTCTCAAGGCCTACTCCACCTTCGAGCGCAAGCCCATGCCCACCTGGGGCGTGGACCTCTCCCAGCTCGACATGGACGCCGTCAAGTACTACGTGCGCTCCACGGACCGGCCGGCCAACTCCTGGGACGACCTGCCCGAGGACATCAAGAACACCTACGACCGCATCGGCATCCCCGAGGCCGAGCGCGAGCGCCTGGTGGCCGGCGTGGCCGCCCAGTACGAGTCGGAGGTCGTCTACCACCAGATCCGCGGTGACCTGGAGGAGCAGGGCGTCATCTTCGTGGACACCGACACCGCCGTGCGCGAGTACCCCGAGCTCGTCAAGGAGTACTTCGGGACCGTGGTGCCCGCCGGCGACAACAAGTTCGCCGCCCTCAACACGGCCGTGTGGTCCGGGGGCTCCTTCATCTACGTCCCCAAGGGCGTCCACGTCGAGATCCCGCTCCAGGCCTACTTCCGCATCAACACCGAGAACATGGGCCAGTTCGAGCGCACGCTCA
>ERZ772948.374-NODE-374-length-28875-cov-5.104268_pt1 | contig 28875 bp, 25 predicted proteins | sample MGYA00511945_ERZ772948 | MGnify/ENA primary metagenome ERZ772948 (study PRJEB29015, sample SAMEA2737927) | human oral metagenome | biome: human oral; feature: human-associated habitat; material: dental | place: China | collected 2141 ... | reverse complement strand
AATCTTTTCTAATGTAATTTCCATTGTAAACCTCCTATACAATGCTAGGATATAGCTCGCTCTTAAGCGTACCTACATCCATATGATATGAAATATATTCTCTTAAAATCTTATAAAGTTCCTCCTCAGTTTCGGCATCTAGCATGATGTTTCCGAAGGCTGAGATCGGTCTTTTGGAGAAATATTTAATTATACTAACTATATCAAATTTAGGGCTATAAATCAATCTCGGCTTTGTTTTAGACTTAGAATTTTGTATGATTTCATGCTCTATTTCTCTCATGCATTTGTCGCATATCATTCCTCCGTCTTCGACGCTGAAATACCTAAGCCTTTTCGCATCATCTGGCTTTGATCCGCAGACCACGCATTCATCCAGATTAGGCAGCATTCCCACGGCATCAAGCAGCTTGATTTCATAGGCTATGACAAGAGTTATAAAGCCCTTGCTTCTATCCTCTAGCGTTCCGAGAAAGTCCACAAGCTCGTTCAAAAGTTTTGGTTGCGGAAGTTCTTCCGGGAGTGCCTTATCTGTAAGCTCTAGCGCAAACGACGCCGCAAAGTACTTGTCTGGATCCTCTCCTATTCGGAAAAAGCTCTTAACTACCTCTCCGCTGTTGACATTATAGAAGTCACGGCTTCTGAATATCTCATAGCGCCCGTAGGTAAAGCGGTTTAGACTCAGCGTCGCCTTGCCCTTGCTGCTCTTTTCTGAGATGCTCGTTCCCGCGCTTATCTTTCCGTATTTCTGAGTGAATATGGAGAGCATCTTCCTGCCCGAGGTTGCATTTATTCGCCTTAAAATGATTCCTGTAGAATCGGCAAGCATGCTATCACCTGTCCTCGCTGTATCCAAAGTTTGAGATAGCAAAGTCTGAGTCACGCCAGTTCTCTTTGACCTTTACAAATAGCTGTAGGTAAACTCTAACTCCTAGGAGCGCTTCTATCTCTAGCCTTGCGCTCTTTCCTATGCCTTTTAGCTTCTTTCCCTGCTTTCCGATGATGATGCCCTTATGCGACTTCCTCTCGCAGTAGATAACGGCACCGATTTCTGTCAGCTTAGGATCTTCCTTATAGCTTTCTATCTCAACGGCAACGCCATGTGGCACCTCTTCGTTTAGGTACATCAAAAGCTTCTCACGAATTATCTCACTCACGATAAAGCGCTCTGGATGGTCAGTTACCATATCCTCTGGGAAGAACATTGGTCCCTCCTCAAGATATCCCTGAATCGCCTTGACTAGCCTTTGTACATGAGTTCCCTTGAGAGCTGAAATGCCAAATATCTCATCAAATATGCCCATCTTCTCGTAGACATCATAGGTCTTTTTGAACTCCTCTGGGTCCATGGTATCAACCTTGTTAATAACTAGGAACTTTGGAGTTTCAACATCCTTAATCATATCTAGGATATAGGTATCGCCTCTTCCCTTATCCGGACTTCCATCTACAAGAAAAAGTATTACGTCAACTTCCTTATATGTCTTAATAGCTATGTCATCCATAGCTGCTCCAAGCTTATTATGAGCCTTGTGAATTCCTGGAGTATCGATAAAAACTATCTGGCTTGAGTCTCCATCTTCCGTATGCTCTGTATAAATACCTCTTATGCTGTTTCTCGTTGTCTGCGGCTTATCTGTTGTGATTGCGATTTTCTCACCCAGAATGGAGTTCAGCAATGTCGACTTTCCGACATTCGGTCTTCCTATAATTCCTGCAAATCCCGACTTCATAATCTAAATCCTTTCGGTAGTAGCTCATCAAGGCTAGTAACCTCGATATTCTCTTCATCTCTTCCTATTATAACCTTGAGATTTGGTGCAAACTCAAAGAGAAACTGCCTGCACATTCCGCATGGAACTGCTTGATCTCCTGAATATGTCGCAACTGCAATCGCCTCAAAGTTTCTAAAGCCCTCTGAAATAGCCTTTGCACATGCGACGCGCTCAGCGCATATCGTAGCGCCATAGCTTGAGTTTTCGACATTTACACCTGTAAAAATCTCACCTGTAGTCGTCAAAATTGCTGCTCCAACCCTAAAGCCCGAAAACGGTGCATAGGCATTTCTTGCAGCTTTTCTTGCGAGCTTATATAGCTCGACGTCTGTTATATTACTCATGACTTCCTCCTTTAAGAAGCATTGCCCTAAACTCTCTTAAGCTTAAGCTCAGTCATTACTTCTTCTTCACGCTCTCTCATCTCAGTCTTCTCTTCCTCGTCCATATGGTCGTAACCAAGAAGATGAAGAACGCTATGCGTAAATAGATATATTATCTCGCGCTCATACGAATGCCCAAAATCCTCAGCCTGCTCCTTCGCCCTATCCTCGCAGATTACGATGTCCCCAAGGCAGATTATCTGATCCTCAGGAAGATCGTTAAAATCCTCAAACTGAGGAAATGAAAGCACATCTGTGACCTTATCAACGCCTCTATATGTGCTGTTTAACTCTTTGATTTCTTCCCTGTCTACAAAGCTGACCGAAAACTCGCAGTTCTCCTCAGGAATTCCTTCCTTTTCTAGGCAAAGCCTTGCGCTCTCCTCCATCAAAGCTAGCAGCTCCTCGCTGACCACCTGTTCATTCTCAAAATAGATTTCCATTATTTTTCTTCCTTCTTTGGATGATGCTTATAATACCTATCGTAGGCGCTGATTACGCGCTTAACCATCTCATGTCTAACGACGTCCATCTCCCTCAGATAGCAGAATTCTATGCCCTTTACACCCTTTAGGACTCTCTCAGCATCGATAAGTCCACTCTTCTTTCCTGCTGGAAGGTCTATCTGCGTCACATCACCTGTAACCACAATCTTGGAACCAAAGCCCATACGCGTCAGAAACATCTTCATCTGCTCGCAGGTCGTGTTCTGAGCCTCATCAAGTATGATAAAGGCATTATCTAAGGTTCTACCTCTCATGTACGCTAGTGGAACAACCTCTATAACCTCGCGCTCCTTAAGTCTTAAAGCATTATCTCTTCCGAGAAGATCATAGAGCGCATCGTATACTGGTCTAAGATATGGGTCTACCTTATCCTGAAGGTCTCCCGGCAAAAATCCTAGCTTTTCGCCTGCTTCAACAGCTGGTCTTGTCAAGATTATCTTCTCAACCTCTTTGTTCTTATATGCACTTACTGCAAGAGCTACTGCAAGATAGGTCTTACCCGTTCCTGCTGGCCCTATGCCAAAGACCATGTCACTCTTTCTCACCGCATTGACATAGCGCTTTTGTCCGACCGTCTTGGCCTTTAGAGGCTTTCCCTTTGCTGTAAAGCAGATGACATCTTTTCCGACTCCGCTTTCGCTGTATGAACCTCCCTCAGCCTTAAGCTGAATTACGTAGTTAACCTTTTGTTCGTCGAGGAACTCTCCGCTATGCATTATATCTATGAGTTCCCTCAGCATCTCTATAGCTAGCTCAGGCTTTTCTCCACGTATCAAAAGTGAGTTATCTCTTTGCACTATCTGAACGCCTGCTGCCTCGCTAATCAGATTAAGGTTTATATCTAGGTTTCCAAACAGTGCGACTCTGTCCACTGTCTCGTCTATATCAAAACTTATAAATGCGTTTTCTCTCGCATCGTTTTTGGCTTCTTGTATTGTCAAACAAAGACCTCCATAGCTTGAAAAATAAATTATTATCCAGTGTAATTATATAATTTTTCCTATGTTTAAGCAAGTTTAGGCTGGCAATATCTCCTATTTTGTTATAAGTAATTTTAGTCACTTAGGGCGAATGCAAAAATCCACTAAAAAAGGACCGGCGCCCCCTTGACTACCGGCCCATAAATATAGGCTATCTGCTATATTTTCTCTTTTTTGATACGGCTATGAAGAGTAGACCCGAAAGTCCTGCCATCACGCTATATAGCGCCATTCCTCCATCATCGAAGGTATTAGGCTTTCCGCCATTCTTACCACCGTTTGGCTTTACTGGCTCCTTGTACGTATTTGTCACTTGGAACTCAGTCTCATCGCCCGTGATCTTGCTCTCGTAGCTTGCTACCGCGTCCTCCTTGACTGTGTACTTAATTAGCTTTCCATCCTTGAACTTAGGCATATTCGCAAATGTGTGCGCCCAGTTATCTCCTGCGTTCAAATCTACTTCATCAGCCTTTACACCATCGGCAAATAGCGTGATGTGTACGCTCTGTGGACGCTTTCCCTTAGCATCGTTATCGTCATTCCAGATTTTCTTTACTGGGATATCGATTTTTGCTGGATCATGAGTATTTGTAACCCTTGTTCCATTAACATGAGACGTATATCCTGGAACACCTATCTCCACAACACTATAGACTATTTCGTCACCGTTTGTATCATACTTATCTAGGTTTTCGAACTTGTAGCCCCAGCCATCTGCCTTAGTAGCCTTTGCAGTCTTTCCTGTGTCTATACCGTTTGCAATTAGCTTTACAGTGACTTCATCAGGTCTTATGCCGTCCTGATTATTTGCGTCATTCCAAACTTTATCGCCTTCGAGCTTAATCTTAGGATTAACAAGAGTGTTCTTCACCTTTGCTCCGTCATAGCTTACGACAAACTCCTTATCGCCAAGCTTAATCTTATCGCCTGCATTCAGTGCATTTCCGTCAGCATCAACTTCCTTAACTGTGTAAACGTTCTTTGTATTCACTCCGTTTACTGCGTCAGTATCTGGCAAGTTATCAAATGTAGCCTTAAAGTTATTATCCTTATCAAGAATCTTTTCCTGCGTTGTTGCTACGCCATTCTTGAACAGTCTAACTCTTACGCTTTGCTCATTTGCATTAGCCTGCGATAGTCCGCTCCACTCCTTTGATACGGTAAGCTTTGTTGTAGCTGGAATCATAGGTGTGAAGGTCAAAGACTTCTTATTTGTAACTGTGAAGCCTGCATCCATGCTTCCGCTTGTCGTCGCTCTGTACCAAGCCCCATCAAGCTTAATATCATTTGATGCATCTAGCCCCTTTTCTCTTACGGTGTATGCGTAGTCAACTCCTGCTGCATTTGCCTTTTCGAGATTATCAAATGTAACCGTCCAGCCATTTGCTGCTGTAAGCTGCTTTTCTTCTACTACTGCTCCATCCTTTAGAAGCTCTACATCAACACTTGAAACTGGCGCTGTAATTGCTGTGCCTGCGTAATCCTTCCAAAGCTTCTTAACTGTGATATCCCTTGTTACTGGAGCATCAACATGGAAGCTAACTGCTGCTGGCTCCCTTGTGAGTGTAGATGTGTTTCCGCCGATATTGTAATCTAGTACTGGCGTAATTACGTCCTTTTTCTCGTTATATAGATGAGTTACATCATTTCCAACCTTGTATGTGATATCAACTCGTCCGCCATCTCCTGGAGCAACTGCAGATCTTGATACTAGCATAATCATATTAGCATCTGCAGGGTCTGTAACTATGTCATAGTCTGCTGGCTGCGGCGACTCATTTATCGGATATGTCTTTCCGACCTTGAGCTTTATGTACTTCACCTCAAAATTAGGTGTTGTCTCAACCTTCTTAAGCTCTAGCGGAAGTTCAGTTTTGCCTTCTGGCATAAAGCCTGATCCGAAGTTCAAATCCTTCTTTAGCAGTGGAACAAAGAGGCTTACGCGATCTAGCTGCGATGTCATATTGTTTCTCACAGTGATACGGAGGGCTGCATCGTCTCCTGGTTTTAGAACTGGAGTAGTTGCTTCTTTTGCCGTCTCTGATGTATTGTCGTATACATAGGACTTTCCTGTATTAGGTATCAAAAGTTCAGACTTAGCGCTTACCTCATAGGCCTGCGTAATCTTGATTCCTGGACCCTCTGAAAGCGATACCATGTCCTTTCCGGAGTTAACCTTCTCACCAAATGTAGCTGTATACTTATTAGTGTTCCAGTTGCTTGCATCCCACTTCTCACGCTTTATAACTGCGTCTATGTCCTTGAAATCCTTTGTTGTAATTCCGAGGAAGTCATTGATGTGATATGTCTTGACTCTCGCAGTCTTATCAGTCTTTACATCAAAGGAAATATTCATACTCTTGATTGAGAAGTCTGGCTGGTATTGACCTCTAGTCTCTTGTCCAACGTCTATTGAATACTTCCATACTTTGAGTTTGACTCCGTCCTTTTCAAATTCACCAACATAGCTTGGCGAGCTGAGAGTTCCGTTTGTCACGGCTAAATTGGAGTACTCAAATCCTTCTGGCATAATCATGTAGATTACCGGCTCCTGAAGTGGATTCCAGTCCCAGTTAGCATCGTCAATTCTTCCCGATACCTTAAAGCTATCTCCACCATTTATCTGTGTCTTATTTATTGTTCCAACGCCGTTTACGACTCTTGGCTTATCTGCCTTACCTACAACCTTAACTGCATCAGTGCTTGATGGTGTCTGGCCTGTCGTGTAGAACTTAATCGTTGAAACTACGTCTGCATTTGTTCCCTTCTTCCATGATCCGTAGATTCCTGCAGGAATGTATGACCATCCGTAGTATTCGTCAGATACATGAATATTATTTGGATTCCAAGTATCAAGTAGGTCCTGCATAGGTCTTATTCCGTCATATGATGCAGGAATAGGACCTAGGTCGACCTTTAGGGTTTTGATTGAGTCGTTTATACCAAGTCCTAGTGCTTCATTAGTGATTAGAGCTGAAACACTTCCCGATGGCTTAATTACGCTTGGGGATGCTGTTCCGCTTCTGCCATCAGCAGTTGTCCAGTAGATATTTCCATATGTCATACCAGCTGCGTAAGGAATTGTCACTCCTCGAATAATTGCAGTGTCTGCATTATCGATATTAAACTCAAGTGTCTTTGGGAGTGTTGGCGTTGTAAGCTCATTCTTTATCAAAAAGCTTCCGAGACGCACATTGTATGTGTCATATTTCTTTAGCGCCCAGTTTGGCATTGTATCAACAAGTCCATAACCCTTGGTTCGCTCGGATGTACTTCCATCCATGATTGTAACTGTCATCTTGGCTTCTTGTGCGTTTGATGTTCTTCCCACGTTAGGATTATCGTTCCAGATTGTCTTGCTGAAGTTTTTGATTACCACATCAAATGTTGAACCATTAGCTCTAGTGCTGTTTGCTGGAACCTTTAGGTGTGGGAAAAATGAAAGTCCACCTGAGTATGAGCCAGGCTCATTCCACTCGACAGTAGCCGTCTTAAAGCCTCCACTTTCTGTAGTTGATACTACTGTTCCGTTTGTATTATATAGTCCTCGTTCCTCTAGGCCAACTAGCTCGATATCACTTGGGTATACAATCTGAACCGTAGTCTTACTTCCGGCTCTAGTTAGTGACTTACCACCTGTGTTATATACGTTCAGCACACTTGTAGTATGTCCCTTTGAGACAGCTTCTGTTGGCTGGTTGTTCCAAAAGCCATAGTTAAATGTCTCAGTAGAAATAGCATTAAAAGACTTAGCATCAATATCATTTGTAGCATCGGTGCTTAGGCTAAGCTTAAACAAATTAGATAGAATTTGGTTTGGATCCTGGTTCAGATAGGCATCATCCAAGGCAAAGCATATCTCACCGACTGATGAAACGTTTGTCAATGAAACCTTGCTCTTGTATTTTAGATCACCACTTCTGGATTTTTCGGAGCCTGCACCCGGGTAACCATAAGGCGATGTGCCCGTTCCTGTCGGTGTCTTTACGAGAGACTCAAAACCTGTCGATGCGACCGGCCCCTCAGTAAATGTTGCTCCTGGAAGTGTCTTAACATATACACCATCCCCAAATCTTAAGTTGAGGTAGGTGTTAGAAAACTGCAGATTCAATGGAACCGAATAGCTCACGTTTAGCGCATAGGTTACACCAGTCTTTAGCTTAGGTGTTTCCCCATTTAGCAGGTCTGCTACTACGGTACCTGTTTCAGATTCTACTATCTTAATGCTAGTAAACTGAAGCCCTGTAGTGGTTTCTGCATTAACCACTGAGTTTGTCATAGGCGTTATGCCCACAACTACAATTAGAATGGAAAGCAAGCACGCGAAGACCTGCTTCACTCTATTTTTCATAGATATCCCCCCTTACTTATCTATAGTCCCATTAATTGCTTATCTAAGGGTGCCTAATCCGAGATTGGCGCCTACATATCAAGCCTGTCATTCTCCCGTCTGACCACAGCCTGAAAAAGCTATTAATACATACCTCACTATTATATACTTGTTTATGACAGCGTGCAATATGTTGACTGAAAACTTGTTAGTTTAGTAAGGTGGGATTTTTCATCAAAGAAAGACGCCCTGATTAGTGGGCGTCATAGTGTTGGTATTGACTTTTAGTGTTTTTCTTGATAGAATAGGTTAATTACATGGCGGTCGCTCCCGCTTGAAAATCCTTTTCGAAGGATTTGGGAGGACTCGCCATATTTTGGTTTTTGTAGGTTGTTAAATTCCAGTCTGTCTAAATTCGAACCATATTACAATACAACTTACTCGGTAAACTAAGCGACTTTAAATTCCAATCTGTCTAAATTCGAACAAGCTCAGTCAAAGAGCGTTATTTGCCGTTAGGTACTTTAAATTTCAGTCTGTCTAAATTCGAATTTACATTCCACTAGTTATTGCAGTGTGCCTAGTCGTCTTTAAATTCCAGTCTGTCTAAATTCGGATGCCATAGGTTGTCAAATAGTCCGCGATACTCTACAGCCTTTAAATTCCAGTCTGTCTAAATTCGAATTTTTGGCCAGGGCAGCGCACACTATACATTGACGTACTTTAAATTCCAGTCTGTCTAAATTCGAATACAAAAAGTTTTCCATTTGAATCAAAACGAATAATCTTTAAATTCCAGTCTGGCTAAATTCGAATACAGGGCTGGCAAATTTACTTCCAGCGATTTGGACCTTTAAGTTCCAGTCTGTCTAAATTCAATTAAAATCTGCGATAAATTAAGCCTTGAAAGACATCTCTTTAAATTCCAGTCTGTCTAAATTTGAATTATCAGGGAATTTGCATCGCTCACTAGTGAATTTGGCTTTAAATTCCAGTCTGTCTAAATTCGAATGATGCGTGGTCTAGGGCATGATCGCATATGCTGCCTCTTTAAATTCCAATCTGTCTAAATTCGGATACATCATCGAACTTGTCAATGAGTTAAACGGTGAATTCTTTAAATTCCAGGCTGTCTAAATTCGAAATGCTGACGGAACATCTAATATGATATCTTTGCCAGCCTGTAAATTCCAATCTGTCTAAATTCGAATCATCAACAAATTTTACCCACCATGTATTTACATATACCTTTAAATTACAGTCTGTCTAAATTCGAACCATCACAGAGGAATCAAATGGCAACCCTAACGCAGTCTTTAAATTCCAGTCTGTCTAAATTCGAACAAAACCTTCCCAATCGTTTCCGATTGCTCCGTACTCCTTTAAATTCCACTCTGTCTAAATTCGAACCGTAATTGCACCTTGAATCAACACTGGTATTAATGTCTTTAAATTCCAATCTATCTAAATTCGAACTAGTTTCTCAGTCTCTTTGGATGACATATTTAGTATCTTTAAATTCCAATCTGTCTAAATTCGAACAGGGGAAAATATACATGGTATATTGATATTGTGAGACTTTAAATTCCAGTCTGTCTAAATTTGAATTCTCTTAAAGCATTCCATGGGAAGCTTGCTCTAAGCTTTAAATTCCAGTCTGTCTAAATTCGAATGCGATGCAACTAAGAGAAAGTAAAACAAATGCTTTTAACTATATCTATTGTCTACCATACATTTTTGCAACATTATTTTCTTATTTGTAAAATTATAATTAAACAACTTTACAACAAGTATTATTTTTGATCCATTCTCATCTAAATGTAAATATTCCAAACCCTGTGTAAAATGCTTATCCTGAATTTGGTTTCTATTAAGCAAATAGAAAATCAATCTGTCAGCTATAATCGGTTTAAATACCTCTGCTATATCTAAACTCAGTGAAAACCTACTTACTCCAGGTTCATGCAGAAAACTTATTGTTGTGTCAAGTTGTGTTTTATATATTTCACTTAAACATAATAGTAATATATCATTATTCCTGTAGTTTTTTGTTATAACAAAACAGTGTCTCACAATTTCAATTATCTAATTTATGAAGTCCAATTTCACTGTTATATCTGTAACTATCCTTTGTGATATAAACTTTTTCCCATTTATCTAATATATATTGATTTAAATCAGCTTTGCGAGGTTCAACTGACAATGTAAAATTGATTATCTCATCCTTTAATTTTAATACATCTGTCTTCAATTTCTCTCTTGCTGCTTTGTCATTTGATTCCCTGATTTCTGCTCTCTTTACTAATATTTCATTTTCTATCGAACTAATAAAATCAAATTTACTCATATACACATCATATGGCACTGCATTAATGGATACAATAGTTCTAAAACTATCTTGCATTTCACTGTCTTGAATGTCCATTCCTGATATTTCTGTTAGCCTATCATAGCGATCATAATAATCTTTTATATATGATGAATATGAACTGTTTTTCTCAATCTCACATATCTTTTCTCTGTTATAAAACTCATTTATCATGCATATCTTATCTTCTTCACTCATTTCAGATGAAGAAGTCTGCAGCTTCCATTTATGTAAGGCTGCTTTTCCTAATTCATATAGTGAATAATATATGAATCCCCTTTTTTTAGTTCCATATCCAACCCTATCTCTACGTAAAAGTCCTCTGTCAATCTTTTCATATATATAAATATTAGGTACACATATACATTTTAATCCTTTTCTGTTGCATCTACCCATACGCTGAAACAAACTGCTTAATTCAGCAAACTCTGTAAATAGAAAATCAAAATCTAAATCTAAGCTTGCTTCTACAACCTGCGTAGCAATCCAGATTATATGTTTATTATTTTCATACTTACCATCTTCTATAATTTCATATTCTAATTTTTTTCTATCTTCAACGGTAAACTTTGAATGTAATAATTTTACATTTTCTTTTCCAATCTGCTTAGAAATGTGCAGGTATAGTTCTGCGCGGATGCCACTTTGTTGACAACTACCAATATTTTAAGACTCTTCAAATCTATATTTTTGTTGTAAAAATCAACTATTTCTTCAGCATTAATATAATCATCAATAAGCCTTACCTTGTGACGAACTTGCGTCTTAAGAAATTGTTGTTCAGCAAGATTTATTTTATTTTCTATTCTATTTCCATTTTCATCTTTCTCATAATCAAGCCATTCTCTAATAATTGGAGGAAAAGTTGCGGTGGTTATAGCGAATTTGCCACCGGCTTTGTTGATAAGTTGAAGTCCATAAATAAGAACAGCTAATAATTCAGGTGAATAAGCTTGAATCTCGTCAATAATCATTCTCGAATAACTGAATGTTGCCAAGTCAGCTTCATATCCTGGGTATTTAAAAACAAATCTAAATATCTGATCAGGGGTACATATAGTCAGAGGTAATGCTCGATTTCTAGTCAATTCATAGTACTCCCAGAAAGAATCAATATCTTCTGCCATTTCATCTTTTATATATATATTTTTCGTATCACTATGCAACAAGCCAACCTGTTTTATATAATCATTTGCGTAAAAATCTTCTATAATTCGCTTATACATTGCATTTATCGCAGTTCTTACAGGTAATACATAGAAAGCTTTCCCTTCCCCTTGCCATAAAAGAGAAGCTTCTGTCTTTCCCATACCAGTTGAACCGACAATAATGATATTATTGTTAAAGTTATCCCGAGCAAATTTCTGCATGTCATTCCATTCATAACCTTTACTCTCTAAGCGTTTTATTAATCCATCATTTTCAATTTCCGCTTTGCTGTGAGAACTTGCTGCAAAATCACATTTATGAAAGAAGCCCTTTAGAACAGCCTGTCTTATTGTCGGCTTTTTTAATAGTCGCTTTAACTTTCTCTTTTCATCTTTTTGGGGTAGTACACATTCTTGATTACCAAATATGCTTTTATAATTTATGATTGCCAAATCACCTTTTCTATCTAATTCAAAAATATTGTTGACATAATAATGATGATTAAGAATGATATTAAACAATAGGTTTAAGTAATTTTGATTTATCTGAATGTCTTTAGTATTATTAAATACAAAAAGAAATGACAGTATGTTATGCCCTATTTCCTTTGTCGGATCAAACTTTAGTTTAATATCACTACTAACCCTTTCTTGAAAAAACGAGTTCATCTTACCAATATCATGATAAATACAGCAATATCTAAGTAATTCAAACTCATCATCAGTCAAGTGGATTTTAAACTCATCCAAGCATTCCAATAATGACATTGTGTGATCATAAAGCGTTTCATCTGGTTTTGCCATAAAGTTTCTATAGAATTCAGGTATTAAATCTACTTTCATTTACTTCACCTAATTGAAATCAACCAAATATCCTCCAGATTTATCAAACAGGATATTCTCGCTTTCCTTGTTAATAGTGAAACTCGAAGAATACAGGCAAGGAATTCTATCAAATTTGCGATAGCCATTTTGCTTAACATATCTTTTGGCTACGTAATATATAGTTCCGTCTGAGTCCACTTCGCTTTGATTACCCATATTATCTTCTTCAAAATATTGATTATATTGTTCCTCACTAACTCTATCAATGTTGACATACATGGAATATCCTTTGGGAAGCGCACATTCATTATCTACAGAATTTACAACTTCACAATATTCCACCTCTACTAACTCAATAAAGTCTTCACTTCTTCCGAGTGAGACAAATTCATATTTGTGGTTTACAATATCCTGCAATACTTTTTCATCCGCAAGTACATGAATAATCAATTCAACATCATAGAGAACTTCCTGTTTTTGCGGGCCTTTTGTCAAAGTTCTAAAGTGACTATATGGTTCTGTATATTCATCATATACTTGTTCTTCAAATTTCTTAATAAGCTTATTTAATTCTTCCTCCCTATTTGTAATCATTTCATTTATGCTATTATATTCATCACTATCCTTCTTTAACCCTTTTAAGCTGCGTTTAAGTTCTTTTTTCTCATTTTTCCATGCATCTTCAAGTGGTTTGATTTCTTTACTTCTTTTAGATTTTAATTCGTGATTTTTCTCTTTAAGTGACTTGTATAAGTTGAAAAGATTTTCATTGTTTACACATATGAGTTCTTCCTTCATAAAACTTGCATTATTTGCCAATGCCTCTGCAACCGTAATATAACCCGTATTTAAAGAATTTGCGTTACTCAGCCATATGAGAATTCCTCGATCATCCTCTGTCCTGTTCAGCAATGCATGATTAACATATATTTCTTGCTGCATTGCCCCATATTTCCCCTGTACAGAAATATCCATAGGGTGATACTCTGTATAACCGCAAGCATTATGTAGAGCTCCGATAATTGTAGAATATGGTGGCAGAGGATATGTCATCCTATTATTTACGGTTTCTTCGCGCGTATATGAAGCTTGGCTTTGCAACAATTTAATTCGCAGTGCCTTCATAATATGTTCTCACCTCTTCATATAGATTATCAAAGAAATTCTCGATTGAAATTGGATTTAATTCTGATTTGATTTGATCTTCATTTTCAAAATTATATCCTTCAAGAATACCAAGCTTATATCCTTCCGACAATTTCTTTTTTAAATCATCTCCTAATTTTAATCTCAAATTCTCCATTTGAACTACATTATCAAAATAGTGAGTTTTTCTATCTCCGATTCCACCGACAATAAGAACCGGCTCAGCGTTATCTAAGTTTCCCTTTACAACCATTGTTAGCGTCTTAACTGTATCGAGTAGTGCATTTACTCTATAGATTTTTTCTTCAGAATTTGCCTCAGCATTATAATTTTCGTCAACTCCAATCCTGTCTAAGTCAATGGTAATGCTGTATTTTTTCAATGACTTGTCATATTCATATTGATATGGCATCAGGCCGGCCTCTTTTGCTTTATCCTGAACACTAATCCCTGTCTTTTTTGCATATGTTTGCGCTAAATACAGGTTATTATGAAAACGCGTCTCATTTACAAAAGAATTAAACGAAATAGCATCAGTAAGATAAAAAGAGCTCTTTCTAATTTTTGTGCCATTTGATGTGTTCATATATCCACCTTCGAGAGCACGGTTGTTACTTGCATTTATATCTTTGGAAACTGCTTTTTGATTTACCGATTTATCAACTTGCACTTCGAGATCATCGTAAAGTCCGCTTTGAACCATTATCGCATTTTTCATGCTTTCTCTGGAACGTATAGCGTATGATTTACCATTTCTATAAACCTTTTGAACACTTCCTATATTTCCAAGTCCTTCACCATAATTTGATGTCATATTTGCGATAATAGTTAATGTAAGTGCTTTATTTTTCATTTTTCTTTCCCTCCTCAGTGGTATTGTTATCGCTGGATACAGGTTTATTATAATCCCCCAATGAATTTATAAATTCATATGCCAAATTCTTGTTTGCCTCAAAATCTTTTATCAACATGTGCATAAAGCCGAAACTTTTCTGAGTATATGATGATAATTGAAGCATTATCTCAATGAATCTATCATAATCCTTTGCTATAATACAACTAATCAACTTTTGTCTATAGCCATTCGTTTTATTATCCAGATTCATATCTTTAAAATACCTCGTTACATCTTTTGCCGATAAATACGCACCCTTTAAATATTTTTCCGAATCCATTTCTACCTCCAAACTATAAAAATTCTTGTACACCACTGTGTTTATTCGAATTAATTGACCAATAACAAATGCATACCTAATTCCATCTCTACCAACAGATTCTATTTTAAAAATACGTTCTATCAAATCGTCAAGATGGGTTCCGTTTAGTATTGACTTTGTAATCAGCTCCGAAATATTTAAATAATAGTTTTCATTGACTTTAATATGTCTTTTTAATAACATATCTAGACTACTTAGATTATCAACAGAATTTTTTTTCGAAATTTCAATAAATGTATCGATTGCTGGTTTTCTTACAAATACAGTTTCGTAATAATCCATCTCCACTTTCTTCATTATAATTTCCGTATCCTGTCTTATAAATCTGCTGCTGTTTAAGAAATTATAAAAAATATTGTTCCACGAAGCATTTTTATCAACAAGTTTATCGAAATAATCCTTGACTCTATTGTTACTTTCAAGTAATCTGCTAAGATTTGTATTATTATTTACAAATATTGATTCTCGTCCCTTTGAAAATGCAAATGGAATAAAATCAAATTCAATTTTATCCGTAAAGGTTGCAGCAGATTTATCAAAATTAAATCCTAAAGATTTTGTTTTGCGTCCAGTATCCACATAATGTCCTAACAACCTGCAGCAGTCTTGACTTTCCTTGCTGAAGCACGAAATTGCCGCATATTTTCTATATCCGTTTATCGAATTGACAAATGTGCTGAGAATTATATCTGACTTATTGTCAACTATTCGTTGTTTGATTTCTTCAGGAGTTAAATCCCCATACTTAATCCCTTTAAAAACTTTTTTTAGGATTGAGTTTGCTGCTAATTTTTCATTTATTATTTTTTTATCATCATCGCTTAGGTTCCGTTTTTCATAAAGTTCTGCTAATAACATATGATGCATTAACTCAGAAAACCAAAATTCGGCAAAACGCGAATAATTATCTTGCACTTCTTTTTGTGTTAAATCAATATCTTCAAAGTTGTAATATAACTTACGTTTAGCCTTATAATACTTTAAACCGCAGTGTTTAAAAAATCTTATGAGTCCTACGGCTGAAGCTGAAAATCTCCAATCAGATAACTCAAGACAGCGGTTATATGAGACATTATAAAATTCCTGTTCTACAACTGTAATCATCTAAATCACCTCCTTCTGCACCAGAACTTCAACTAAACCAAATCCTGAATTTCTCTTTGATCCGATTCCATTTTTTAGTATATGGTTTAAAATATCAGTATTTCCTTGAATGATGAATTCACCGATTGTTACCGGAATTTTTATCCCATAAGAGCTTATTACTATCTTTCTAAGCCCGTCAAAATTAAACTTTAACTCCTTTATCTTATCTTTCATGTATGGTAAATCTTCTAAAAGCTTTTTCTCAAGTTCAAGTGCAAATTCTGAATCACCTATACTTACATACCAATCTCTATTAGTTCTATCGACATGTTTTTTTAGACAAATAGGTGATCGTATTTTAAAAATAACGAGTTCATCATTTATTTTTGGTTCACGAACCATTCTAATAGATTTAAGTTCCATATTATTACCGTTTTCTAAAGGGAATGCCTTACCCTTCATCTCAAGTAAGCTTGAATAATAAATCAACGCTGTCTCTGGATCTGAAATCTTTAATGTAATTTCCAAGTTACAATCGGCCATGTTAATAGTATTACTATTAAATTTTGCTTTTCCAAAGCCTATAGACCAAACCAACGATTTTTTTACGGCTCCTGAGTTATATATTTCATCATAGAACAGTCCTCCTTGATATTCAGAAATTGACTTCTTGAAGAAACTGATAACTGTACGCCTATAGTCCAATTTAAATTCCGGTTTGTCTAAACGCACTTTTAAAACATATTTCATTAAATTCCTCCTAGTATCCAATTTGGATAAATTCACTTAATCAATGTACAAAACATATTTTAAATTACAAAATGATAATATTCATTTAATTCAATATATACAAAATATATAATTTTGTCAATACCTTATGTTTTGTAAAAAATCATTTTAATTGCTATTGCTAATTCACCCAAATAATGTTAAACTTGTATTTAGTAATAAGAGTACTGTAGGTAGTAGTCACCTACACCCTACACTGGGGGTCAGAAATTCAGTGTTCGCCAAGAACTATTACCGTAAGGGATACGGTAAGCGTAGCGTGTAGCGATATACAGCGACATCCCAACAGAGCCAGGAAGTTCCTGGCTCTTTTTATGTGCATAATTGGAAACAGTGCTATAGGACAAAAAGTGTTGATAAAAATCGCCATACACATTGAGGATTCAATATCTGTAGCGATTTAATCTTTTATGGTTGCTATAGGATAAAAAGTGTGTGTAAAAACTGATATAACAGTTGATATTTCAGTTTTTATATCGATTTTATCTTTTCTGAAGTAAGATATGGGTTTGACAAAATAGATTTCAAGCAAAAACTCCAGCATTCAGCTGGAGCTTTGTAATCATTGTTATGTTATTTGGTATCAAATTATCTGCTTACCTAAAGTCTAAATCAATCAATTTCTTCCGAATCTGATAAATCATCTACCCCAATTAGTTCATCCCCATCATAGTTCACCGATATGCCAAATGGCTCACCTATGCCCATTTCATTTTCAAGAAATATAATTGCCCATTCCCGTTTTTCATAGAAAGTAAACTGTGGACAGCCAAAAGGTAATGAGTTTTGCTTTGACAGGCGTTCTGCGTCTTCTTTTGATAGACCAAATAGATCTGGCTCCGAGGTTAGCTTTTCCCTGAGGTCCGCGAGAGCCTTCTCTTCGTAGGCTTTCCAGTTTTGGATAATTTTAGCTATGAAGTCTGCGTCTGCTTCGTCTAGTTTTGATGTTTCTAGGATTATGTCAAAGCCTAGCTCGCTTCCTTCTAGCTCACCGTGCCAGCAGTGGATTTGCTCTGGACTTTCTAGGTATTCTAGTTTGCCTAGTTTTGGGTGATTTAGTGTTTCATCCATGTCTAAATCCTCGTTACATTCTGGTTTAAAACCGATTCCATTATTACATTCTTTTACTTTCTTAGGGTTTCCTTCAAGATACCATTTTGGGGGAATGCCATCAGGGTATGCCTCACAACAACATCTGTACGGATTTCTATCATCATAGAAGTGCTTACATTCTACACAATCTGAAAAAACTACCATCCTATAACTCCTTTGTATGCGAAAGTCTTCTGTGTCCTTTTACACGTCGTTTCTTATAACGTCTTCGAAGGTTTCACCTTTGACTGCTACGTAGCTTTCGTTTCCGCCTTTGAGCATGATTACTGGCGGCTTTGGCAGTCTGTTATAGTGCGATGCCATGGAGTAGTGATATGCTCCTGCTGTGCATAGGGCTAGCGTGTCGTAGCGACCTACTGATGCTGGAAGCATTACGTCTTCCTGTATGATGTCTCCTGACTCGCAGAGACGGCCTACTACTGAGGCTTTGAAGTCATTTGCTTCGTCCATCTTGTTTGCGAGAAGGCAGGTGTAGTTTGCTTTGTATAGTGCGTATCTTGGGGAATCGGTCATTCCGCCGTCTATAGAAACGTAGTTCTTGTAGCCTGGGATTTTCTTTACGGTGCCGACTGTGTAGAGCACCATTCCTGCGTCTGCGACTATGGATCTGCCCGGCTCCATGTGGATTTCTGGTATTTCGATTCCGAAGTCTTTGCAAGCCTTTTTGACTGCTTCTGCTACTTGGCCTACCTTGGTTTCTATGTCAAGGTAAGGGTCGGTGTCTACATATCTTACGCCGTAGCCTCCGCCGAGGTCGAGCTCTGGTGTGATGAAGCCGTACTTTTCCTTCATCTCCGCTACGAACTTTAGCATTACGACTGCTGCACGCTCAAAAACATCCTCTTCAAATACCTGTGAGCCCACGTGACAATGGAAACCCATCAGCTCTATGTGTGGCTGCTTGAGGGTGAAGGCGGTAATTTCTTCAGCTTGTCCTGTTTCTATTGGGCTTCCGAACTTGGAGTCAACCTTACCTGTGGAGATTGCCTCGTAGGTGTGTGGGTCGATTCCTGGTGTTAGCCTTAGGAGTATCTTTTGCTTTAGGCCCCTGCGCTCTGCTTCCTTTTCGACTGCGATTACTTCCTCTACATTATCTGCGACAAAGTAGCCGATGCCGTGTTCCATGGCATAGCTGATGTCTTTGTCTGTTTTGTTGTTTGAGTGGAAGTAGGCTTTTGATAGATCAAAGCCAGCTTGGAGCGCTGTGTAGATTTCGCCAGAGGAAACTACGTCGATGCCCATCTCCTCTTCTTTCATAATCTCGTACATGCGCTTGAAGCAGTTTGCCTTTGATGCGTAGAGTGGTACTGCCTTTTCGCCGAAGTGCTTTTGGAAGGCAGACTTATATATTCTGCACTTTTCCCTTATTCTATCCTCGTCTAGGAGATAGACTGGTGTGCCGTATTTCTTTGCTAGTTCAACTGTGTCCTGTCCTGCAAACAGTAGGTGTTTGCCATCCTTTGAAACCGAAATGTTTTCGCAGATCATTGTTTATCCTCTCATTTTTAGATTCTATCTAATTTCTTCGTAAATTATACCATAGCTTTTGGAATTTATAGCATTAATATGCGCGCCATGTCTAGTTTTTCGTTCTTGGAGTCCTGTTTTTTGGACTGCTATATTTCACATGTGCTTACTAGGCCTTTGATGTTTTCATCTGTTACCTCACCTTTACAGACTACATTTGTGGCTCCTCTTAAGTAGAGGTTTTCTATTTTGCCATCCTTTTTCTCTGCATTTACGATTAGTCTTCCGCCCTGCATGTCTACTTTGATGTCTTTTCCATTGCTTTCGCCTTTTAGCGTTAAGATGCTGACGAGCGAGCCGGTTCCTGTGCCACAGGCTAGGGTGAAGCCCTCTACTCCTCTTTCGAAGGTTCTCTCGTAGTAGTGGTCATCTGCGAGCTTCTCATAGAAGTTTACATTTGCTCCTTTTGGGTAGTTTTTGTGACTTCTTAGATATGCTCCTATGCGATATAGCTTGCCTTCATCAAAGCTTTTTAGGTTTTGGATTTCTACGACTAGGTGCGGGATTCCTGGGTTTCCAAGCTCTATGTAGGAGCAGTTTAGGATTTCGCCTTCGCATTCTATCTGCTCGTCTAGCCTGATATTGCAGGGTGTGTTTAGCCTGATTTCGTATTCGCTTTCGTTTATGCGTTTTCCTGTGACTATTCCGGCTTCTGTTTCTATCCTTTGCTCTTCACCTGCAAAGCCATTTTCGTAGGCATAGCGACAGATACACCTTGCGCCGTTTCCACACATTTCGCTGGTTGAACCATCGTTATTGAAAAAGAGCATTTTTAGGTCTGCACCTGAGCCCTCACTTGCGTTTTCTACTATCATGAGGCCGTCTGCTCCTATGCTGTGATGCCTTTCGCAGAGGGTTTTAGCTAGGAATGGAAAGTCCTTTTGCTTGATTTTTAGCAGGCTGTTATCTATGATTAGAAAATCATTGCCTGCTCCGTTCATTTTCCAAAATTTCATACTCTCGCCTTTTCTTGCTTTTATACCACACAGCATGCTGATATCAATAGGTATTTTAGTTTATTGTAGCTAACGATAGCATTTTATTATCGTCATTTTAGTTAGATTCTAAATATAACTATAGTTTCATATACTACAAAATCTACGACTACAACTTCTACTCCATTATAGTAGCTAAATTTTAACGCTTCCCACAGGCGGATTTCAATTTGTCGGCTTAACTGGATAAACGTAACAATCGTGCTCAAGCCCGATTGTTACTCACACTCGGTATGCCCATCAGTATCATTCTGTATAAATGGCATAAATCAATGTTTTTATTATCGGATTTAGCCTTATACATTTTATATCTGTTTATTAGATTTTATGCAAGTATGAATGCTCATTATACTTTATTAGACTATTAATTTTTACAGAAAATCTTATTAAACACGTGATATTCCAATTTTTTATTTTCAACTGATTCAAGCCTATATTCTCCTCTTACAATTTCAAGGAAACTAATTTTTTCTTTATCTAAACAATTAATTTTTCCATCCATTAAAATAGCTAAATCTTTATAATAACCAATAACAACTTTGCATCCCGTATCACTCTCTTTAATAATTTCATATTCTTTCTTATTCTCAGGTATGAACTGTATCGAGTTATACATTAATATACTAGTTATTAACAGACAGATCGCTGCGACAATAGCAAATGCAAACGCAATTCTATCTCCCTTAGTGGTAAGTTTAACGGATTTTTTCTGTTCCACTGTTTCATCTTCATCTGTTTTTTGTTTATCACTATTTGAATATTCCCTTAAATCATTTCTAAACACTAAGAAATATATAATCCAAGACACTATGCCAGCAATTATACATAAAACAGATAGCAGCAAATCATACCCCTTTAGCTGAAGGTGATCTATAATGAAAGAAACACAAAAAACCAATGACAAGCAGAATATAAGAAATGCAAGACAAAAGGAATAAAATAAGCTTTCAAAGAATTTCAATTTATTTTTCTTTAAAAACCTTTTAATCATAAGTGGAGATAAAAAAATCATTACCAATGCTAAAAAGAATATAACTTTTATAATATAGTCTGTTTGCAAACTATCATAAAAATAGAATTTAGGAATACCATAAAATCTCTCTGCCATTATAGAGTAAAAATAGCGAATTATTCCGTATAAAATTCCTAGAACTGTTATAATAAATGCCGGAGCTGTAATGATAACTTCTTTATTTTCTTTTAAAAACTCTAGTATTTTTTTGTTTTCCTTGCAATATTTTTCTTCTTCCATAACAAATCCTTTCTTAAATATATATCTATTTTCTCTATGTTTACTCAAATAAATACATACCATTATAGTCTATCTTAATTTTACATAATTCTTATAATTAACAGCTTTTATATCTATGTTTAAAGTGTAGCTTTACAATAGATGTGAAACCTCAGTTATAGAAAAAGCAATTGAATTCGTTAGAACAAAATCAACTAATGAAATGGCATTTCATCGCTCATGAACAGTATAACACATTCTCAACGATATCTACCACATACTATCGATACCAGATACTGTTAAAAAACGTGTTGGGAATATTATAGATATAGCAAATAATGAAAAGGTAAAATCAAGCAAAGGCTATGAGTATTGGGCTGCAAAACATAATTTAAAAACGGCAGCCGACACTGTACTTTTGATGCGTGAAAAAGGATTTAAGTCTCTCTCCCAGCTTGATGAATTCATTAAGGAAAGTGCATTCAAAATGCAAAATATATAAGATGAAATCAAAGTTATTGATTACAAAATTTCAGTTCTATCAAATACTATAGAACAAGTTCATTCCGTAAAACTGCATCGCCAAATCTATCTGTAATATAAGAAAGAACTGTATCAGATAAGAAAAAATTATGAGAAATATATGGGTAAGGAGATAGAGAGGTAGCTTTATTAAATTCTATATTCTTCATTTCTAGCTGCCTCTTTGATGTTTTGTGCAAAATTGTTTATTAGTTCAACAATAGTTTCATGGAGATCTATATAATCATTTGCATTTGAAATTCCATCCAGCATCTCTAACCTCTCTCCGTGTGCTATTTTATTTCTATTTCCCAATAATCTCTGATCAACCAGCATTTTTTTGAGCATATATGGATCATGATCTATACCTATTGTGGCAGTAATTTCCTTAAATATATCCATTTTAAGATTACTATTTGTTTTAATTATATTTTTACATGGAATTCGAGAACTTTCTTCTTTTCTTGCATAAATTTCATCTATCAATTTATTATGAATAGATGCTTTTTTTGTATCTTCAAATTCATCTAATGAATGCTTCATTGCAATAGCTAAAAAATTGTTCTTTAGTTCTCCATATTTTAAATTCAACCCTGCGACATATACCAAATAATATTCCGCAATTGACTTAACAGCACCTTCCCAGTGTGCATATAACATAGCTATACCTGATCTTATAGCCCTAGATTGTTCACTTTTTTCTTTCGTTTCAGACGACTCAACATCAACTTTTATTGATGTTAGTTCTTTTTTTCTCCATGCCAATTCATCATCTATTTTCTCTTCTAAACTAGTTAAATCTTTAATCTTCATTTCTGAAAAACCCTTTTCCTAAAAGTGTTAAATCTTTAAATCGTGGTACAGCTCTTGCTCCTTTTTTTGTGCTTTCAATATACATACCAGTATCATAAAACTTTCTGATTCGATCTACCAAAGTCTCTGATTCATTTTTTTCTATATAATCAATATTCATGTAAATGCCTGATGCAATTCCCTGAAATGCCGATACTAAAAATGCTCCCTTATGTTTATCCTCAGTATATTTCTTAAATGAATCTTCTCCTAACAATTCATTTAATAGCTTAAAAGTTCTGTTAAATCTATCTTCTATAATTTCATAGTCTTCATCCTTAATCGTTTCAAGAATTTTAATAGTTTCTCTATCCAATAATTCTCCAAGGTCATTGTAATTTGATGTATCATCCAAATTCATTTTAACTGAAATTAGAAGGCGTAAAATCAATTCTAACTTAAATTGTTCATCTTCCTTTCTATCCGTTATAGTTACACACTCATTAAAGTCTTTATTTTTTGACAATTTATCCAAAAATACATAGAAATCTCTATTTGTCATTACCATCAAACAATTTCTAACTTCTTGATCCGATAACTTTGACCCGCCTGTGTTCAATCTTTGGAAAAGCTCGTACTTCGTATTTGGATCACTTTCCTTCTTTACAATTATCACATCAATTCTTGCTCTTTTAAAAGCTAGTTGTTGCTCCTTTGTAAATGATTTTTCTTGATTGCTAGGATTGTTCCACATCATGCCATCGAATGAAGGTAAATAATCTGTCTTCTGTAGTACTAATGGTTCTATTTCTTTATTATTTTCGTCTTTAAATATCCCTACAAATTGAAAAATTGTAGATAATCGCTGAACACCATCAATTACATCCCAAACCCCTTCATCATTTTGACTTACAAAAATAGATGGTATAGGGATATTTAACATTATTGATTCTATCAATCTTGTTTTCTGAGATTCACTCCATCTAAACACCCTTTGAAATTCTGGATGTATGTCCATTTCTCCATCTCTATATATATTTATTAGTTCTCCGATAGACATTTGATAGGCGTCTCTAAATATTTTACTTGAACGTTCAATTATTTCATCTTGTAAACTCATCTTATCCTCCATTTGCTAATATCAAAATTTTTTATATCATTTGCTGTTATTCTTAAAGAAGACCCACTTACGTAAATTCCTATTCTTTTTACATACTCATAAAACTCGTTACTTTCAAGTATTTCCTTAGCTAAAGATAAATCCAAATTAGTTTTAGGTACAATATATATTCCAGAGTACGGTATAGTATTTTCGTCTAGTTCATAAACATTAACTCTATTTGTGATAATGAATGACATCAATAACTTTCGCTGATTTAAATTATCTATAGCCTGCGAACGACCATATTCAAACCACTTACTTGATTTATCTGAATCTCTAGATTCCAGTTTATCTCTAAACTTTTCAAGGTGTTTTATGATTCCAGGATACTGTCTATCCATAGTATCTGTTTCGATTTTTATTAATCCTGCATTTCCAAATTTATAGGGGAAAATTATTAATTCGTCTACATTCCTACTTAGTGACCTAGGACTTGCAGCTATCTTAACGAGTTCTTTCTCAATAAGAATATTGTCTACCAAGAAATATTCATCTTCTTCCTCGTAATTCTTAATTACAAATGCTTCATTTAATAAAGTAGCGACACTTGTAGCCGCCAGAAAGTAATCGGAAAACAAAACTCCCTCATCATTACAATCATTATTAAAAATCCACTTATCGTTTAAATTTTTTTTATCTATAAACAATGTTTTTTTGTTGCTTATGTCGTAATACTTGATATTAGAATATTTATTTGCAGATTCACAAACAATTATAGATGATGAAGTAAGTACATTCTTAAATATTTTTTCTGTCGTATAGTCAAATATTTTTGTTATTTTATCTAATAAAATACTTCTCAAATCTTTAGCAAATACGTTTTTAAAAATATTAGTAGGTATTAAATATGCCATTTTACCGTTTTTACCTAAATATTTTAAGCTCATTTCTATAAAAGGATAACAATAATCAAATTTTCCCTTTTTACATGAAGTAAAATTTTGTCTAATAAATCTTCGATTTTCTTCATCAATATTTGTATACGATATGTAAGGAGGATTACCAACTATAAAATCAAATGATGATTTTATTTCTAAAGATAAAAAATCATCGTTTACAATATTCCACTCAACATCATTTAATCCGTATGATTTAGCAACTATGTCAAGCCTTTTTTTGCAATTTTCAAAATTTGTCTTGTCATACTCTACAGCAAAAAAATCACGTTTAAGCCCATCTATAATATCATAATCAGCAATACAACATTTCTTACAATCTTCAATATATCTCTTTATTGCCTCACATAAAATTTGTCCATCCCCACAAGAATTTTCTAAGAATTTCTTTCCATATAAATCAACTGTATAACCGACTTCATCAAGCATTTTTTTTACAATATAAGTCGGTGTAAACACATGGCATTTTTCGTTAACCATAAACTTACCTTCTTTTCCCTTATTTTTCATTTCTCTTCAATGCACTCCATAATATCTGATATATCACATTGTAGAAACTCACATATTTTTACTAACACATCTGTAGTTACATTTTCATCTTTCTTTAACTTATAAAATGTACTTCTACTAATCCCTGTTTTATCAATTAAGTCTTTGTGTTTTATATCTCTATCAATCAATAATTTCCATAATTTTTTATAGCTAAATTTCATTATAAACTCCTCGATATCATTCGATTTCATAGCTTATAGTTTATTATATCATACTTTAGTTCAAATTTATATACTATTCTGTTGACACAAGCTATATAATGGTATAAAATAAAAATGCGCAGTGCGCTATCAAAAGGAGGCTCTTATGATTGATGTAAAAAACAAAAATCTTACAGGTTTAAAGTTTATAGATTTATTTGCTGGACTAGGAGGATTTAGACTTGCACTAGAGTCTTTTGGTGCAGAGTGTGTTTACTCCAATGAATGGGATAAATATGCACAGGAAGTATATCAAATGAATTTTGGAGATAAGCCCGAAGGTGATATTACACTCGTTGACGAAAATAGTGTGCCAGATCATGATATTCTGTGTGCAGGTTTCCCTTGCCAAGCTTTTTCAATTAGTGGAAAACAGAAAGGTTTTGAAGATAGCCGAGGAACTTTATTTTTTGATGTGGCTAGAATTGTAAAAGCTAAAAATCCAAAAGTTGTTTTCATGGAAAATGTTAAAAATTTTGCATCTCATGACAATGGAAATACACTAAAAGTCGTTAGAAATACGATGGTAGATTTAGGCTATGACTTCTACTCTGATGTTTTAAATTCTCTTGACTTCGGCATACCTCAAAAGAGAGAACGTATATACATGGTTTGCTTTAGAAAGGATTTGAACATTAAGAACTTCACTTTCCCAAAACCTTTTAAGCTTTCTACATTTGTAGAAGATTTATTATTACCTGATGAAGATGTATCCAATCTTATAATAAATAGACCTGATATGGTATTAAAAGATACGGAAATCAAAGAGAATTCAAATAAGACAATAAGAATTGGAACAGTTGGAAAAGGTGGGCAAGGTGAAAGAATTTACAGCCCTAAAGGAATTGCAATTACTCTATCTGCATATGGTGGTGGTGTATTCTCTAAAACAGGTGGTTATTTAATAAACGGAAAAACAAGGAAGTTGCACCCTCGTGAATGTGCTCGTATTATGGGGTATCCTGATTCATATTTAATTCATCCATCATCAAGTCAAGCATATAAGCAATTTGGCAATTCAGTTGTGGTTAATGTTTTACAATATATTACTAAAAACATGGGAGAAGCATTGAGTCATGAATACAGCTATATTTAAAACTTGGTTGATTCAAAATGGTAGTTCACCTAAAGTCGCTACAGACACTATTTCCAGGCTTAAAAAATTGGACAGAGCTTTAATTGATGCTCCCATATCTTCATCAATAGACTCAGAATTTAATAAAGATATTTGTGAGCAGCTTTTAAAATGTTTTTCTAAGAGTGGAAAAAATCAAATTATGGACTCGTTTCAATTATATTCACTTCCTATTGGCAAGAGATATATACACACGTACAAACTATCATTAACTAAATATATAACATTTAAAAAAGAGTACCCTGACGGGTAACTCCTTATTTGCTAATTGCATTTTCAAATTGAATAAGATCCTTTTTATGTTGTTCAATATCATAGTCCACTAATTCTATTGAAAATATTACATTTGCATTTCTAGTGTTAGATAATTTTCTAACTTTATAACTACTTACGTTTTCTCTAAGAAGATAGTCGTACTTATTCCCATTAACCTTTATTCCATCTAAATGGCTATCAGAAATAATATCTAATCCACTAAAACTAAAATCTATCCCTGCAATGCTCATTGCATATTCAAAATCAGATTTATTGGAATTATTTAAGCTAGATGAACCACTCTTCTTTTCCCTATACTTCGCTGTTACATCAAAATAATTTGGAAATTGGTCTATTGGAAATATCAAAAACTCCCCTCTATCTTTTGTTATAAAGAATTCTGCGCCTTTTTCTTTATAATAGTTAATTATCCAATTATAGAATACTGATTTCGGCATATTAATATCTGAACCCGCTGTCCCAGAATTACAAAATTCATCAAAATTGCTATCCATAAAATTAACTATCATTTTAGTATATTCATTTTCACTTGTTTTATTTTTAGTAGAATACTTGAATACACCATTTTTTAAATCTGGCAATAGTACAAATTGACCGCATTGAGCATTTGGCATTTTTGCTTCTATATAGAAAGCTTTATCTTTCCCATGATAAAGTATATCGCTCACAGTTGAATTAGATTCTCCTTGTTGTTCAAATTTAATTCCATATTTTTCATTTAAATATGCTGTACACTCTTCTTCAAAAGTTCTCCAACTCATTTTTATACCTCCTCCAATCTATCTAAAATAGCTTTTCCAATGCTTTGAACCACATTTGCTGTCATTGCATTTCCTGCTTGTTGAAGCAAATGACGATTACTTACCTTGCCAGACACTTTTTTAATAAAGCAATCATCAAACCCTTGAAATCTCAAAGCTTCCTCACCTTTTAGATAGTATATTTTTTTATCTCTAACATAATAAATACCGTCCCTATGTGCTCTTAAGGTTGGCATTCTATTATGATATAAACGCAAATCAGACATTCTAGTGTCTACTACAACATTATTCATCTCAAGTATTTCTTGTATTTTAAATTTGTCAATATTTTTTTCGTTATTCAGATACCTTAATGAAAACCATTCATAATCCTCGTCCGACATATAATTGTCAGTTGGATTAAAGTATGAATCAATTTGAACTCGCTCTTTTTCATCCGGCCAAATAAAGTTCGTTATTCCCAAAGAATTTTCAAATCCTATTATATAAATTCTTTGTCTCATATGTGGAACTCCATAATCAATACTATTCAACACTTTATGGTAAATTGAATATCCTGATTTAGATAAAGTAGCAATAATATCATTAAATGTTTTACCTTTATCGTGTGTCACCAATCCTTTTACATTCTCAAAAATAAACACCTTTGGTTTCTTCTTTTCCAAAATATCAATAAGGTGATATATTATCTGACCTCTTGGATCCTTTGTACCTTCTTGCCTACCTATAACAGAGAATGTTTGACATGGAAATCCAGCAATCATAACATCAAAATCTGGAATGGCGTTACAATCTATTCTTTTTAAATTACCATAATTAACATCAGTCTTATCATCAAATAGTAAATCATATGTTCTATTTGCAAGTCTACTTGTATCAGAAGATCCCACACAAGTTAATCCACATCTTTCTAACCCTAATCTTCCTCCACCAATTCCAGAGCAAAAATCAAAAAAAGTATTTACCTCCATGTTAACCACCTACTTCAAAAACTATTGGCTTTTATTATACCAGCCATAAAAAATCTATTCCAAAACTAATTTTTAAAAATCATCCCCACGTTGAACGTGGGTTTTTCACATTCGGGCATAGCCCTTGCTCCTCTCTACGCGTCCAACGCGTAAACGCTTCTGCCAACTGCGTTCACTCAGCTTACTTTT
>ERZ772948.373-NODE-373-length-28914-cov-9.308153_pt1 | contig 28914 bp, 28 predicted proteins | sample MGYA00511945_ERZ772948 | MGnify/ENA primary metagenome ERZ772948 (study PRJEB29015, sample SAMEA2737927) | human oral metagenome | biome: human oral; feature: human-associated habitat; material: dental | place: China | collected 2141 ... | reverse complement strand
AACTGCCGATTCCTGCGCCCGTCCTGAAGCCCGTCGCACAGATCGCGGCGGCGACCACGCCCGTCGCACTCATCATCCTCGGGGCGTCGTTCCATGGCGGCAGCTATCACGCGCATCTGCGTCAGCTCATCTTCTCGGTCGCTGCGCGGCTCATCCTCGTGCCTGCTGTCGTGCTTGCCTGTGCTGTCGCGATCGGCTTTCGCGGCGTCGAGCTTGTCACGCTCATCGCGATCTTCTCTACGCCCTGTGCCGTCGCGGGCTTTGCCATGGCACAGCAGATGCAGGCGGATGCCGAGCTCGCGGGCAACTGCGTTGTCTACAGCAGCGCACTTTCCTGCTTTACCATCTTCGGTTGGGTGTTTCTGTTTAAGACGTTGGGGCTTTTCTGAAGAATCATCGACAGCAGCGCGGTTGTTGTATACCGCACCTATGGCATCGGATAGAGGAGTATTGCCGTGAATTACCGTGACATTTTGCTTCCTGCGGACAGCTTGTTTCTCATCACCGGCGGGGCAGGCTTTATTGGTTCGAATCTGTGTGAAGCAATTTTGTCATTGGGGCACAGGGTTCGTGTACTGGATAACTTGTCGACGGGGCATACAAGGAATATAGAGAACGTTTGCGGCAACTCGAAGTTCGAGTTTATTGAAGGGGACATTAGGGATCTTGCAGCATGTCATCATGCCTGCCAAGACGTTGACTATGTACTGCATCTGGCGGCAGAAGTCAGCGTCCCGGAGAGTATCGATAAGCCGATTGACTACACCATGACGAATATCATCGGTACGGTCAATATGATGGAAGCGGCGGCAAAACATGGTGTGAAGAAGTTCACCTATGCTTCGAGTGCGGCCGTCTACGGCGATGATGAGACCATGCCAAAGCGGGAGGAGATCGTCGGGCGGCGCCTCTCGACATACGCTGTGACGAAGTTTGCGGCGGAGGAATACGCGCATCAGTATACCATGCACTATGGGCTTGACTGCTACGGAATGCGGTACTTTAATGTCTATGGGCGCCGTCAGGATCCCAATGGGGCGTATGCAGCGGTCATCCCGACGTTCATCGAGTGCCTTCTGCGTGATGAGCCGCCGACCATCAACGGTGACGGCGAGCAGTCACGCGACTTCGTCTATGTGGACGACGTCGTACAGGCGAACCTTCTCGCATGTGCCGCACCGCATGAGGCGGCAGGCGAGGCATACAACGTCGCCGCAGGAAAGCAGCTGAGCCTCAATGAGATGTATGCTGTGCTCAGCAAACTTTTGAACAAAGATTTGCAGCCGGTCTTTGGTCCCGTGCGAAAGGGGGATATCCGCCGCAGCGGTGCGGATATCGCAAAGATACGAAAACACCTCGGCTATCACCCTGAATACGACTTTGCACGGGGAATCACAGAGGCAATCCAGTGGTATAAAGAAAATTTGAAAGCGTAAAGAAGGTGCAGGAGTGTTTCCCTAGATTGTGAGAGATACTCCTGTTTTGATTGATATGCTGATTTAATGCTATAAAATAGAGCGTAAATAGATAGAAAGTTGTGGCTTGATATGGAAGAAAAGAAGTTTTCTGTCTTGCCGAAACTGGTATTGCTCTTTGGTGATATAGGAATCGCCGTATCCGTGTACGCCTTTGTGACAACTGTTATCTTGGTGCGTGTTGACCTGATCGGCAACTTTGGCCTATATCAAGGCATACTCCCTGTGCAGATCATATTGATGGGACTCCTGTTTAATATCAATGGCCTCTATACAATTGAAAACAAGCGCTTTGCTGAGATCCTGTTCTCTTTGGTGGTCAGTATCGTGCAGATCCTCGTCCTGACAATGGCGTTGACCTTCTTCATTCGCGAGTTTGCTCTTTCGCGCGGTGTCTTGTTGTCGTGTGCAGGACTGGATCTGATCTTCCTTTCTGTATGGCGGCATTTGGTTTGGCGTTATATCAGGGCCAGACAGAAAATTCGCGGAGTCATGCTGATTGGCGGCGAGGAAGAGTGTCAGCACGTCTACCATCGTATGAAACAACAGCCGCAGCTTGCGATGGAACTGCGCTCCATCTGTACCGACCTGGCAGGCAGTGACTGGGAGACGGCGGCAGAGCAGGTGGATGTCCTCATTATCTGCCCGGACATACGTCTCAAGGACAAGGCACGGCTCGTTCACTACTGCAATCTTCATGAAAAACAGGCTCTTCTGATCCCCAATGCATACGAAGTGTTCTGCAGCAGTATGATACTTGACAAGATTGATGATGTTCCCGTTTTTCGTCCACAGCGTCTCTGTCCCACGCTTGAGCAGCGCAGCCTGAAGCGCATCATGGATATCGCAGTGGCGTCGGCGGGATTCCTCATGGCACTTCCGCTTATGATTCTGACAGCCGCTGCTGTCAGGATTTTCGACTCTGGACCGATTTTCTATACGCAGGAACGGGTGGGCCGCTATGGACAGCCGTTCAAGCTGTATAAGTTTCGTACCATGCGTGTCAATGCGGAAAAATTGAGCGGCCCTGTGCTCGCAAAGGAGAATGATCCCCGTATCACGCGTCTTGGGGCATTTCTGCGTGCTGTCCGACTGGATGAGCTTCCACAGATTTGGAATGTCCTTATGGGGAATATGAGCATCGTCGGCCCACGTCCTGAGCGTCCTTTTTTTGTCGAGCAATTCAAGCGGGAGATACCGGAGTACATCTATCGGATGAATGTCAAACCCGGCATTACAGGACTTGCTCAGGTTTACGGGAAATACAACACGACAGCGTATGACAAGCTCATCTATGATCTTGTCTATATACAGAATGCCAGCATTCGTACGGATCTTACCATCATCATCCAGACCGTACGTGTTCTTTTCCAAAAAAGTGCGGCGGAGGGAGTACATGGCGTGCGGACGAAGGAGAGCTTGAAAGAATTCGACATACAGAAGAACATGGATGGAGATTTTTAGCTGAAGCAATGTCTGTTTGACGGATTTGATGGGGAATTCCTTTTCAACGGCTGCCGATGCTGTTTTTATGGAGAGACTCATAAGGAGCTTGCAGGTGTCAAATTTCAAAATTTCGATTATCACGGCTGTCTATAATGCAGCCGATACGATTGAGCAGACCATTCGCAGTGTCGTAGAACAGGATTACCCGAATATTGAATATATCATCATTGACGGCGGCTCGACGGATGGCACACTTGATGTCATCAAGAAATATGAAGACAGAATTGCGTATTGGGTGAGTGAGCCGGATAAGGGAATTTATGATGCAATGAATAAGGGGCTCAGCGCTGCGACGGGAGACTATATCTATTATCTGGGGGCGGATGACTGTCTCTATGACACCGCCGTTATTTCCAAGATTGTTTCATGTTTGAAATCAGAAGCTGAACTGGATGTATTGTGTGGTGCTGTGATGATGGTGGATCCGGTTTATCGAATTGAGAAGGTTTACCGTAGTTTTTTTTCAGAAGAAGCAGTCCTGTCTGGTTATAATGCACCTCATCAAGGGATGTTTGTTCGTCGGGCAATATTAAACCAACACCCATTCGACACAAATTATCGTGTTGCAGCGGATTATAAAAATTTTCTGACATTCTATTTAGATAGTAATATTATACTGAGACAGACAGATCTGATTGTTGCATATTATGCCAATGACGGAATAAGCGGCAAAGAGACTGAAAGACAATGCATGGAATATGGTCGTGCTCTGCAGGAAAATGGCATAAATACAAGCGCTTATTATGCAAAGAAAAAGAAAGAAAACTCATCTGTGATTAAGAGCATACTTCGGTGGATTTTTGATAAAACAGGAATCTTGAAGCAGATTCGTCTGCGACGTGGATGGGAAAAGCACCGTTGTGGATGGAAGGGATGCCGATGGTGTAATTTTGATTGACCGGCGATTAGGAGATCTAGCAATGCATCTGTTAATAATGTCCTCACAGGTTGTTTATCCAGCTACGGATGGCGGTAAGCAAGTGACCTATTATGGAATGAGTGCATTTGCAAAACGAGTTCGTGTGTCGATCTGCATGGTGAATAGCGCAGACATTGCCGTTGAAGACGGGGGCTTTGATGACATTCACCACGTTCACATCATTCCACAAATCTTAAAGCCGAGCAAGGAGTGCGGACGATTCGAACTTATGTGTCAGACGATGCATTGGTTCCTTGGCGGATTGCCGCGTCAGGCGTTGGTGACAGACTCTGCGAGAGAACGTGAACGTCTTATGATGTATATCAGAGAAACGCATGTAACGACCGTTCTCTTGGAATCCCCTCTTGTTGCGCCACTTCTAGATTTGTCTCAGCTTCGGGAATGGAATGTCAAGATTGTCATAGTTCTGCATAATATCGAGCATATATATTTCCAAGAGACGAGTACATGGCCTGCTCCCCTACGCCGAATGGAGTATGGGCGCATTAAAAGGTATGAACTTGAGATACTGAGGCAAGCGGATGTTGGGATTTCGATATCCCCTTGGGATGCTCAGTATTTCAAAGAACAGCTTGGTGCTTCCAATGTTGTCTATCTGCCGTCGGTACTTCCAAGGGCGGCTGCACGTTGGTATCCACAGGATTCGAACTACATCCTGTTTACGGGAGGGCTGTCCTTTCCGCCGAACTACGAAGGTATCGTATGGTTTTTGGAGGAAGTTTTCTCGCGGTACAGAGAACGATTTCCCAAGATGGAGCTTTGGATTACAGGCAAGCAGTCGGATGGGGCAGAAAGCCTTGTGCGCACCTACGACCATGTCCACTTGACGGGGTTTCTGACAGATCAGGAACTCAGAGAAGTGGAGTGTGCGTGCAGGTTTATCATTGTCCCCATCTTGAAAGGTTCCGGGGTCAAGGTGAAACTTCTGGATGCGATGGCAATCGGTGCTCCCGTCGTGACGACTTTGCATGGACGGCAAGGTGTATTCAGTGATGTACCGCAAGGCGAAGAACCTTTTCTGTGTGGTGAAAATGCAAATGCCTTTTTGCAGCACATGTATGTATTGACGGAAGATGATAACATGGCTGCTATGTTGGGGAATCGCGCAAAACATTTTTATGATACTACCTACGCCAGTGCGGAGAATGTAGATAGATGGCTGCGGATATTTCAACATATGGGATAGTTCTGGGTGCTTGTATAATATGGGGAACTTACTATGACATTACAGCTGCTGTTGTCTGCAATGGACTTGAAAGACCTATCTTTTTGCAAGGACATGAATGTTCAAAGCAATGTGATTCTCGTGAATCAAAGTGATGTATATCGGTTTAATGAGGAGGTTTATGGTAAATACAAGATAAAAATATATACTTGTTCAGAGCGGGGCGTAGGATTAAGCCGTAATACGGCACTAATGCGGGCGGATGCGGATATTATTCTTTTTTCAGATGATGACTGCATTTATGTAGATGGATATCCGGAAATAGTTCAAAAGGCTTTCCAAGACCACCCGGAAGCCGATGTTATTTTTTTTAATATGCCATCGTTAAATAAGAGTCGAATTGAATCTATAGAGAAAAACTTTCATCGTGTCAGGTGGTACAATTGTTTTAGATACGGTGCGTTTCGCTTAGCTGCTCGACTGGACAGCCTTAGAAAAAAAAATCTTTGCTTTTCGCTTTTGTTTGGCGGGGGTGCAAGATATTCAGCTGGGGAAGATAGTATTTTTATTGTGGATTGCTTGCGCCGCGGGCTTAGACTGTATGCGTCGCCTTGCTGTATTGGGACCGTTCGGCAAGAGAGCTCGACATGGTTTCGTGGATACACAGAGAAATATTATCGTGATCGTGGCGCACTTTTTTGTGCAATTTCACAACGCTTCGCGTATTTTCTGTGTGTACAATTTATATTGAGGTATCGCAGAAATACGCGTAATGTTGGTGGAATGTGGAAAGCGTGGAAACTCATGTATCAAGGTGTTAATGAGTATATTAATTATGGACGATGTCTATGAACAAAGTTTGTTATGTAGATAAACGTGTATCGGTGATTATGCCGGTCTATAATGATACAAAATATATTCGTGAAGCGATTCGTTCCGTCTCCTGTCAGACATATCAATTTTGGGAATTGATTGTTGTCGACGATGGCTCGCAACAAGACATAAAGATGGTCCTTACGCCTTTGCTTCAGGATCACAGGATTCATCTTATTCGACTGGAACGCAATCGAGGTGTCGCAAATGCGAGAAATGCAGGGATTCAACAAGCAACAGGAAGATATATTGCTTTTTTAGATAGTGATGATGTATGGCTTCCCGACAAGTTGGAAAGACAGCTCCAGTTCATGAGAAAGACAAAGGCTGCGATGTCGTATACCTCTTATCGCCGCTTTTGCCATGATATACAGGATGCGGAAAAACCTGTTCCAATTGTGTCGAATGTCACCTATGATAAGCTTCTCCGAGGAAACTGCATCGGATGTTTGACGGTGATGATCGATCGATCACAATGCGCATCGCTGAGTATGCCTATGGTTCATCATGAGGATTATGCTGCTTGGCTGAACTTGGCAAAGACAGGAGTCAGGATTTATGGCATGACAGATGATTTGGCAAGATATCGCGTACGAGGCGGTTCACTGTCTGCCAATAAATTGAAGAGCCTGCTGTGGACATGGAGAGTCTATCGAGACAGTCAGCAGCTCACCATGCTGAGATCTTTGATTTATATGGTCCATTATGTCATCAGGGGAATCAGAGCGCGTGTGTGATTATAGAATGTCAACTTTTCCTGTAGGGGATGATATAATGAAAAAAGCACTAATCACCGGAATCACCGGCCAGGATGGTTCTTATCTGACAGAGCTCTTGCTTGACAAAGGCTATGAGGTGCACGGCATTATCCGTCGGCACAGTACGCCATGCACGGAGCGGATCGATCATCTCCTGTCGGATGTTCAGTATGATGGGCGGCTTCTCCTTCACTATGGCGATCTGACGGATTCGAGCAATGCACACCGCCTCATTCAGGAGATTCAGCCGGATGAGGTCTACAACCTCGCCGCGCAGTCTCACGTGGCAGTTTCATTCGAAGTGCCGGAGTATACAGCAGAGGCGACGGGGGTTGGGACAATACGCCTTCTTGAAGCGGTGCGCCAGAGCGGGCTTCCCATCCGCTTTTATCAGGCATCGACATCGGAGCTCTTTGGCGGACTTCCGGATACTGCCCCCCAGAGCGAGACGACGCCATTTTATCCAAAATCGCCTTATGGTGCGGCAAAACTTTATAGTTATTGGATTACGAAGAACTATCGCGAGTCTTATGGGATGTTTGCCGTGAACGGCATCCTCTTCAACCATGAGTCGCCGCGCCGCGGAGAGACGTTCGTGACGCGCAAGATTACGATGGCAGTCGCCAAAATTCTTGCGGGAAAGCAGGAGAAGCTCTCCCTTGGCAATCTCGACGCAAAGCGGGACTGGGGCTTTGCGGGCGACTATGTCGATGGCATGTGGCGGATGCTCCAGCGGGACACCCCCGACGACTATGTGCTTGCGACGAACGAGACGCATACGGTGCGTGAGTTCGTGGAGACGGCATTTCGTGAGACGGGCATTGTGCTTGAGTGGCGCGGCACTGGGGGCGAGGAGAAAGGATATGACGCAAGAACGGGCCGGCTGCTCGTCGATGTCGATCCGCGCTTCTTCCGTCCTGCTGAGGTGGAGCTTCTTTTGGGCGATGCGTCGAAGGCGGAGCGGGAACTTGGATGGACGCGTAAGGTAGAGTTCCCTGCACTGATTCGCATGATGGTGCAGGCAGATCGGGAGAAGTACGGGGACTGAGGATTCCGTCAAAGGAGCGTGTATATGCACATCGTTCTGCTTTCGGGCGGCTCAGGGAAGCGTCTGTGGCCGCTCTCGAATGACATTCGTTCCAAGCAGTTCATTCCATTCTTTCGGCAGAACGACGGTTCGCGCTGCTCGATGGCACAGCGGGTGTGCGGCCAGGTTCGCCGTATGATGCCGCATGCTGATATTACAATTGCGACATCGAAAGCACAGGTTTCCGTGCTGCGGAATCAGTTGGGGGATGCAGTTGATATCTGCGTTGAGCCATGCCGCCGTGATACGTTTCCGGCAGCCGCACTGGTCAGTGCCTATCTGCATGATGTCAAGGGCATCAAAGAGAACGAAGCCGTTGCTGTATGCCCTGTTGACCCCTATGTGGAAGACCGCTATTTCGCCGCCGTGGGTCAGCTGACGCAGCTTGCGGAAACAGGGGCGGCGGAGCTGATGCTGATGGGGATTGAACCAACCTATCCAAGTGAGAAATACGGCTATATTTTGCCGCAGGATAAGGAGTGCGTGAGCCATGTCCTCTCCTTTCGCGAAAAGCCGGATGAAGCGGCAGCACAGCGGTACATCGACGAAGGGGCACTCTGGAACAGCGGGGTGTTCGCCTATCGTTTGGGGTATGTTCTGACACAGGCACGCCAGCTGCTCGGGTGCTCGGACTATGAGGGGCTCCTCTCCGCGTATGAGAGCTTTGAGAAGATCAGCTTTGACTATGCTGTTGCCGAACATGAGACAAATATCAGCGTGCTCCGCTATGGCGGCACGTGGAAGGATCTCGGCACGTGGAACACACTGACCGAGATCATGGAAGAAACGGCGCTCGGGAATGTCGTATTGGATGATATGTGCCGCAATACGCATGTGGTCAATGAGATGGATGTTCCCGTGCTCGTCATGGGCGCACAGCATCTCATCGTCGCGGCAAGCCCCGAGGGGATCCTCGTAGCGGATAAGGCATCTTCCAGTCACATGAAGCCCTATGTCGAGCGTATCAGTCAGCCGGTCATGTTTGCGGAAAAGTCATGGGGGAGTTTTCGCATCATCGATGTGGAGGAGGAGAGCTTGACCATCAAGGTGACGCTGAATGCGGGGCACGCGATGAACTATCACAGTCACGCACATCGCCGTGAAATATGGAATGTGGTCAGCGGGTGCGGTACGGTGCTCCTCGATGGCGTGGCACATTCTGCTGCAGCAGGCGATGTGATCGATATTCCTGCAGGGATGAAGCATAAAATCAGTGCGCGGGAGCGCATGGTGGTGATCGAGGTTCAGATCGGTTCATCGATTTCTAAAGAGGATAAGATAAAGTGGACAGAAGAGCACCGAGGATAGATAGTGCGATGATGGAAAAGAATGCAAAAATATATGTGGCGGGGCATCGCGGCATGGTCGGCTCTGCCATCTGCCGAGAGCTTGAGCGGCAGGGGTATACACATATTATAACGCGCACTCACGCACAGCTTGATCTTTGCCGCCAGGATGCCGTTGAGGCATTCTTTGCCGAGGAGAAGCCGGAGTACGTATTCCTGGCGGCGGCAAAGGTCGGCGGGATTCAGGCGAATGCCGAGGCTCCGGCAGACTTTATGTATCAGAATATGATGCTCGAGATGAACGTCATCCATGCTGCATGGAGGAACGGATGCCGGAAACTCGAGTTCCTCGGCTCCTCCTGTATCTATCCGCGTCTCGCCCCCCAGCCGATGAAGGAGGACTGCCTCCTGACATCGGCGCTCGAGCAGACGAATGAGGCGTATGCGCTGGCGAAGATTGCAGGCCTGAAGTACTGCGCATACCTGAACAAACAGTATGGGACAGACTATATCTCAGTGATGCCGACAAATCTCTACGGTCCGAATGACAACTACCATCCGGAGCACAGCCATGTGCTTCCTGCCTTGATCCGGCGCTTTCATGAGGCGAAGGAAGCGGAAGCTCCGTCCGTGACCTGCTGGGGCGATGGCTCGCCCTTGCGCGAGTTTCTCTACGTCGACGATCTTGCCAATCTCTGTGTGTACTTGATGAATCATTACAGCGGAGATGAGACAGTCAACGCGGGGAGTGGAAAGGAAATCTCCATTCGAGAACTCGCCGAGCTGGTTGCACGCGTTGTTGACTATCGCGGCGAGATTTTGTGGGATACAAGTAAGCCGAACGGGACGCCGCGCAAGCTTCTTGATGTCTCGAAAGCAGCGGCTCTTGGGTGGCGGTACGAAATGGAGCTTGAGGATGGAATCCGGTTGGCCTACCAGGATTTTCTGAACAATCCGATGCATGCCGAAAGATAAACTTCTCAGCAACAGGAAACTGCTTTATTACGGAAAGATTAAAGCCTGCGTTGACAGCTTACATTGATGCATCTATACTATTGTGTAGTAGGTGTGTACTTTATTGTACTCACGATTTACGCAGAGCCTCAACGACTCCACATATAGCAGGGAGCTTTTTCTGAATGAAATTATTTCTGAAGATTTTTTCCATCTTCACGCCGAAGGAACTCCGTTACTGCGCGTTTCTTGTGATTGTGATGATGGTCGGCGCTGTTCTTGAGGCGATTGGCATTGGTGCTATTTTGCCCCTCATCTCCCTCATGGGGCAGCCGGATTTTCTTGTACAGCATCCGGAAATAGCGGGATATGCGGCGAAACTTGGCATTACGACCCATACAGAGCTTATTATTGGGCTGTCGCTGCTGCTCATCATTCTTTATGTATTGAAAAATCTTTACCTTGCATGGCAGCTTCGTCTGCAGATCAACTTCTCAATTTCCAATCAGATTCAGTTCTCAAAGGAGTTGATGGCGAATTACCTTGCCAAACCGTACCTTTTTCATTTGAATCATAATACGGCGGTACTGCTTAGGAATGTTAACAGCGGTGGTGTCGTTATTTTCTCGAATATATTGATTCCGACATTTCAACTGCTCACGGAAATCATAACGGCGTTGACGATCTGGCTGATGCTTGTTTTTGCCGATCCGTTCACTGCGATTGTTGTCGCCGGAGTGATGGGGGTGATGATTTCTGCATTGCTTCGATCATTTCGACGAAGCATAGATGAAGCCGGGCATGTGCAGAATGAGTATACTGCGCACTATGTTCAGGCTGTGAATCAGGGCCTAGGGGCAATCAAAGAAACAAAAGTCATGCGTAAGGAACCATTTTTCCTTCAGGAATTTGCACGGAACTATGAACAATATGGGCTGGCAAACCGACGCTTTCTTTTTTTGAATCAGCTTCCGCGTATGATTATAGAGACCCTCGTTGTATGTGCGCTGCTTCTTCTTATTATTGGAAAGCTCGCCATCGGCGATGCTCCAACGGATATCGTTCCCTTGCTCGCAGTCCTGGCTCTTGCGGCATTTCGCCTGATGCCGAGTGCGAACCGCATTGTGAACCTGTCAAATGGCATCAAGTTTCAGCTGCCGCTGTTTGATGAGCTGTACCGCGAGCTGATTGCCATCAAATCCCGTAAGTATCACCACCGTAAACTCAAAATCGCTGATGTCCCTCCGCCGCTTTCCTTTACAAAGGAGATTCGCGTGGAGCATTTGGGATTTTCGTATCCTGCCGGGGAGGAGGTGCTGACAGATGTCAACTTTTCTGTACCCAAGGGGAGTTTTGTTGGCATCGTTGGAGCATCAGGGGCGGGAAAGACCACCTTTGTGGACATCCTGCTGGGGCTGTTTTTACCCACGCACGGCAAGATTACTGTCGATGGGGTAGATATTCGCCGCGAGCTGCGGGCGTGGCAGGCGAATATCGCCTATGTTCCGCAGTCGATTTATCTGACCGATGCGACCATTCGCGAGAATGTGGCATTAGGAGAAGCCCCCGATGAAATTGATGATGCGCGGGTTCATAAAGCACTTGCGATGGCGGAACTCGATGCATTTGTAAATGCCCAGCCAAGGGGAATCGAAACGATGGTCGGCGAACGGGGCGTCAAGCTCTCCGGCGGACAGCGGCAGCGTATCGGCATCGCGCGGGCTCTCTATCAGCGCCCCGCAGTCCTCCTCCTCGACGAAGCAACCTCCGCCCTCGACAACGAGACGGAACGGGGAATTACCGACACCATACTGAAGCTCAAAGGCCGGATCACCATCCTCTCCATCGCACACCGCGCCAGCACGCTGGCGGAGTGTGATTTCAAGGTGCGGTTTGAAGATGGTGTGATACACATGGTATAGGTGATAATTTGCGTTGATTGCAGTTGTTTAGAGGAAGAAATTTACATGCTAATACAGGACTATGAAGTGCAGTACCGTACTGCATACGATGAGAAACTCTATACAGACCACGATGGTAATACGATTAGCGCACATGTCGCTGAGGATTTGTCGCTCCTCATGTACCAGGCGCGGGCGGGACGAAAGCAACTGTTTTTTATTGGGAACGGCGGCAGTGCCGGAATTGCTGTTCATATGACAGCGGATTTTCTGAAGAATGGTCAGATGCGTGCCATTGATCTCTATGCTCCTACGACACTTACTTGTCTTGGGAATGACTACGGCTATGCATATGTTTTCAGCAAGCAGCTGGAAATCTTGGCGACCCCCGGGGATGTTCTGGTCGCGATTTCAAGCTCCGGCAACTCGCCCAATATCCTGCGCGCTGCCGAAGCCGTACAGGCGGTCGGCGGCACGATCATCACGTTTACGGGGTTCAAGAGTGACAATTGCCTTCGGGCAATGGGACATCGCAATCTCTACGTTCCTTCGATGGAATATGGGATTGTAGAGTCCATCCATAATCAGATACTTCAGCAGGTTGTCGATGAAATTATGGCACTCGATGCGCAGGAGGGACGATGAAATGAAATCTATTGTTACGGGCGGCTGCGGATTCATCGGATCGCATATCGTGGATCGGCTGCTTGCCGAGGGGCATGATGTTGTTGTCATCGATAACTGCAGCACGGGACGGCTGGAGAATCTGGAGCATCATCAGGGAAACATTCATCTTACTATTGTGGAAGCGGATATCTGTGACTACGGCACGATTGCGCCGCTCTTTGAGGGAGCGGACTGGGTGTTCCACATGGCGGCACTTGCGGACATTGTTCCCTCGATTCAGAAGCCGCAGGAGTATTTTCACTCCAATGTGGACGGCACGTTTTCTGTGCTTCAGGCGGCAAAGACGGCGAATGTCAAGCGGTTCATGTATACGGCGTCGTCCTCATGCTATGGGATTCCGGATCATTTTCCGACCGATGAGCAGGCGGACATCCGCCCTGAGTATCCCTATGCGCTGACAAAAAGATTGGGCGAAGAGATTGCCCTCCACTGGGCGAAGGTCTATCAGCTGCCGGTAGTCTCGCTTTGCCTGTTCAACGTCTATGGGCCGCGTTCGCGTACTTCTGGAACGTATGGCGCGGTATTCGGCGTGTTCCTTGGTCAAAAGCTGGCGGGAAAACCATATACGATTGTCGGCACGGGGGAGCAAACGCGGGACTTCACCTATGTGACGGATATCGTTGATGCGTTCATCACGGCGGCGAAGTCGGATGTGGTCGGTGAGCGTTTCAATGTGGGCAGTGAGCATACCTACTCGGTCAATCGCTTGGTCGAACTCCTCGGCGGGGCAGATGCCGAGGTGGTGCATATTCCGAAGCGTCCCGGAGAGCCTGACTGTACATGGGCTGACACAACGAAGATCAACAAGATGCTTAACTGGCATCCGAAGGTGACACTCGAGGAAGGCGTACAGCATATATTGGAGCACATTGACTACTGGAAAAAGGCTCCCGTCTGGACACCGGACACGATTCAGGAAGCCACAGCGGATTGGTTCAAGTATCTCGGGAATTGAGGAAAGCGGGCATGACGGACAAAAAAATCATCAGCAAAGAAGATTTTTTGAAGCTGCGACAGACGTTTCGCGATGCGGGCAAGAAGGTTGTGCTTTGTCACGGTGTCTTTGATCTCCTGCACTATGGGCATATCGAGCATTTGGAAGAAGCAAAAAAACAGGGCGATATCCTTGTTGTCTCTGTGACTGCTGCAAAGTATGTCAACAAAGGTCCGGGACGCCCCTATTTCGATGATCGTCAGCGGATGGCATTCTTGGCGAGTCTTGAGATTGTAGACTATGTTCTCTTGAGTGAGGCTGTCACCGTCCATGAGATTGTCGACTTCGTGCAGCCGGATATCTATGCGAAGGGGCAGGAGTATGCCCGTGCTGAGAACGATGTGACCGGCAATATTGGGGCAGAACAGAGCGTCGTCGAGAAATATGGCGGAAAGATCTTTTTCACACAGGGAGAAGTCCACAGTTCGACAAAACTGCTCAATAACTTCTTTGCAGTACTGCCCGAGAATGTCAAGGAAATGGCGTTCTCCCTGCGAAAAAAATACGGAACCGATGCTTTTTCTCAGCTGCGGGATGCAGTGGAGCGCTTTTCGAACACAAAGATTCTGGTTGTTGGCGATGTAATCATTGATGCGTATGTCTTTTGCAACGTGCAGGGCGTTACGATGAAGGATGCAACGCTTTCGGCGTTTTGCGACAGCGAGGAAAACTATGCAGGTGGTTCTCTTGCCATCGCGCGTCACTTGGCGAATTTTTCACAGGATGTTACGCTGCTCTCGATGATGGGGACAGAGTACGGACTCATGGACTTCATCGTGGACAAGATGGAGGGGGTTCATCTCGAACTCTTACAAGACACAGATTTCGTGACACCTCTCAAGCGTCGCTATTTGAAACAAAATCCCGTCCGTCAGGAGTATACGAAGCTCTTTTCCGTGAACTATCTCCTCAAGAGAGGGCAGCGCAAACGGTTTGACTACTCTGCATTTCACCATAAGCTGCGTGCGATGGCCGGAGAGTATGATCTCGTTCTTGTCTGTGATTATGGACATGGGCTTCTGGATGACGAAGCACTCCGTATTCTTGAGGAGAAAGCAAAATTTCTCGCCGTGAACTGCCAGACGAACAGTTCAAACTATGGGACGAACCTGATTACGAAGTATCATCGGGCAGATTGCTTTGTTGTCGATGAGCGCGAACTGCGTCTTGCGTTCGGGCAGGCTCTGACCTCGCGTCATCGGCTGCTGCGGCAGCTTTCCGAACAGCTTCATGCCGATATGTCATGGGCGACCATTGGCGCAGACGGCGCGATCGGCAATGAAAAAGATGAGCAGGTACGTATTCCCGCGCTCCTGCTCCGTGTCAAGGATACCATCGGTGCGGGAGATGCGTTTTATGCACTTGCCGCCCTTGCCGCACTGCATAAAATGCCGCTTGATCTCGCGACTCTGCTCGCCAATGCGGCAGGAGCACTCAAGACGAATGTCGTCGGCAACAAGGAAGCCGTGAAGAAGGTCGACTTGCTCAAGTTCCTCAGTACAGTTATGAATGTATGATTGACGTGTTGTTTGTACTGAATTAGTCAAGGAGTATGACATGGAAATACGAGACAGTATTAATGCTGTACCCGAGTGTCTGAAGAAGCTGAAAGCGGACGGAAACGATGTCATTCTTTACGGCGCAGGTTACTGTGGACATGAAGCGCTTTCCTTGATGAGCCAGCATGGCATTCACGTGCGCGCTGTTTGTGATGATTTTCGTGCGGGAGAAGTGTTGGACGGTTATACAATCGTTCGATTGGATGATATTTGCCCCGATGAAAAGACGGTCATATTCATTACGAGTGGATTCAATGCGGAAATGAAGCAGCGAATCGAGAAACTCGGACTTCTTTCGTACTATCGTGAGATTGATTTTGGTCGTTACGATGCTGACAAGGAAAATCCGGCGTATTTCAAGGAACATGAAGCAGAGTTAAATCAGGCATGGAGTCTCCTTGCCGATGAAAAGTCGCGTAACGTGCTGCAGAATTTGGTAAACTATCGAATCAGCCGAGATCTGAAGTTCCTTGCGGGGATGGAAGAGAAAAATCAATATTTTCCTCCAAAAGACGAAATTCCTGTTTTGTGGGACGGCGCGGATGTCTTCCTCGATCTGGGGGCATATGACGGAGATTCCCTGCGAGGCTTTATTGACTATACAGGCGATCAATACAAGAAAATTATCGCCGTCGAAGCGAGCCGCAAGAATTACGAGATGCTGGTGAAAAATACGGAAATGCTGCCACGTGTGCAGTGCGTGAATATCGGCATCCATAAGGAAAAGGGACAAATTCGCTTCGAGGTAAGTGATGCCAAAAACAGCTTTGCAAGTGCAGACGGTGCAGACATATTGGATGTCGATTCGGTCGATCATATCTTGAACGGTGAAGCCGTGACCACCATCAAGATGGACATCGAGGGGGCAGAGTACGATGCTATCTTGGGAATGGAGCAGACGCTCCGGAATCATCCCGTTCTCATGGTATCCATCTATCATAAGGTGGAGGATCTCTTTCGTCTGCAGCTCCTGATTGAAAAAATGTGTCCGAATACTTATGATTACTATATTCGGCACTACTCGCCGACTATCATTGAAACGGTTTTGTATGCAGTACCTAAAACCATGAGTAAGCGAAGTGGAAGCAGAGCTTGAGGGAGGATTAATATGGATACGCAAGATCGTTGGAATGAGGTCAAGCATCAATTGGAAGGAGAGCCGTTGACACTCAGCCCCAAAATGTCTGCGACACTCCAAAGTTCTGGGAATGGTTTTCTGTTTATTTTAGCACGCTATAAATTTGCCCTAAAAATGATGGCAAATCGAAAGAATCTTAAGGTCCTTGATTTGGGGTGCAATGATGGTCTTGGTGATCTGATGATTTTGCAAAACTGTCATTGTGAACAGGTAATTGGAGTCGATTTTGATAAAGATGCAATCCGATGGGCAAATGAAAATCTAAAGCAAGATAAATTGTCTTTTGTTCAAGGAAATTTCATGGGAATGGATATCTTTCCTCTGGGGGGGGACTGCGTTCTTTCTCTGGATGTTATTGAACATATTCCCGTTGAACAGGAAGATATATTTTTTCAGACGGTATGTCGTAATCTGAAGGATGATGGCTTTGCTGTTATTGGAACGCCTAATGTGGCAATGGTGCCATATTCAAGTCCGTGGAATAAGATTGCACATATCAATAACTACGATCAAAAAAGGTTGTATGATGCGATGAGCCGTTACTTTGAGAATGTCTTTATTTTTGGGATGAATGACGAGGTCCTTCATACGGGCATGTATCCGATGACATGCTATATCATGGCATTAGGCTGTGGAAAGAAGAGGCGTATTGATGGGAAACCCGTATAGCTCACTGAAAATTTTTCATCATAAAGATGCTCTGGATTCTTTGGAGTGCAAAGAGCAAAGAGCTCCGATCTACATACGTTTAAAACCGACAAATTTCTGCAATCATCATTGTGCATACTGTACCTATGGATCTGGCGATACCTACCAGAAGACGGAGAACCGCGACAGCATAGAACATCGCGATATGATACCGTGGGATAAGCTCCAGGAGATTATTGCCGATATGGGAACGATGGGAGTCAAGGCACTCACTTTTTCAGGCGGCGGAGAGCCGCTGACCTATCCGCATATCAGAGAGGCTGTGCAGCAGGTAAAAAGCCACGGAATCGATCTCTCGTTGATTACGAACGGTCAACTCCTGAAAGGAGAGATTGCAGAAGAATTTTATACGGCAAAATGGGTTCGCATCTCGTTTGATGCTCCGTTGGCATCCGTTTATTCGTCCCTGCGCCGCATTCCGGAAACCTCCTTTCATAAGGTCTGTGAGAATATCCGCAGCTTTGCACAGAATAAAGATAAGGACTGCGTGCTCGGTGTGAACTTCGTCATCAGCAAGGCAAACTGTGACTATGTATATGAGGCGGCGGCACTGCTGAAGGAGCTCGGTGCAGATAACGTCAAGTTTGCGGCTGTTGTGGAGAACCAGCCGCACTATCATCTTGATATCAAGGATAAGGTGATCGAGCAGCTTCATCGTGCGCAAGAGGAGCTTTCCGTTCCTTCGGGGGAGCATGCGTTTCGCATTGTCAATAATTACGAACACGATTGGATGGATAAGAACTTTACTGCTCAGCCCTTTGAGACTTGCTACACATGCCGTTTGGTTACGATCATCGCGGCAGATCAGAGAGTGTATCTGTGTCATACGCGGGCATACGACTCACAGGCCGTCGTCGGGGATTTACATCAGCAATCTTTTCGTGAGATGTGGTTCTCAGAGGAAACAGAAAAACGACTGAATGCACTTCAGCCGAAACGGGACTGCCGTAATTTCTGCGTATACGAGGAGCGGAATCAATTGATTCAAGCCTACCTTGATACGGATATGCGGCATGTCAATTTTATTTGATCGAGAGGAGTGGAGTTGTTGAACGGGGATCTGGAGCTTCTTGTAAGAGAGTTAAAGCTTGATATACTTCGGATGTTCTACCACTCAAAAACAGGACATTTGTCATCGGCTTTATCTTGTATCGAAATACTCTCTGTCCTGTATTTTTGGCAGTGTGATGAAAAAGATCGTATCGTTTTGAGCAAGGGGCATGGCGCAGCGGCTCTTTATCCGATCCTGGCGAGAATAGGAGACATTGACCGTGCGGAGTTGAAGACGTTTTATGGCTATAACTCACGCCTATTCGCTCTAGCCTCGCATAAGACCCCCGGGATAGAGATTTCTACAGGATCTCTTGGACAGGGAATTTGTTTTGCTTCGGGACTGGCCAAGGCATATCGGTTGGATGCTGAGAAGGCAAAAGTGTTCTGTATCTTGGGTGATGGAGAAATGCAGGAGGGATCCGTCTGGGAAGCGGCGATGTTTGCTCCTACTCAAAAATTGGATAACTTCGCTGTTTTTTTGGACTATAATGGAATTCAGGCAAGCGAGCGCGTTCAGACGATTATGCAGATTGAGCCAGTTCGCGAAAAATGGCAAGCCTTTGGATGGCAGGTTGAGGAGATTGACGGACATGATTTAACGGCGATACAAGATGTCGTACAGACATTCAGAGACAATATATATCATAAACCACTGTTTGTGATCGCACGTACTCATAAAGGACATGGCATTCCATTTATCCAAGATCAGGCGGATTGCCATATGCGGAATCCTAAAAATGAGGAATGGAAGATTGTGTGCCGAGCATTTCATATTTCGCCTGAGGAGTTGAGTTTGCTATGAGAAATGCCAGCACCAAAGTCGTCTTGCAGCTGCTGCAGAAGGATCGTAATGTTCTTGCGGTAACGGCTGATAATGGCAACGAGATTTATGAGCAAATACGTCGGGACTATCCGGAGCAGTACATCGATTTCGGTATCGCCGAGTGCAATATGGTAGCAGCTTCAGCAGGACTTGCCTCAGCCGGCAAGATTCCATTTCTGTATGCCGTAACGAACTTCATGTCCATGCGTGCCTATGAGTTTCTGCGCAATCTTGTCTGTGAGCCAAACTATAATGTGAAGCTCTTGGGGCGTTCTGCAAGTATGGTGACGGGAACCTATGGCATGACGCATCAGGGGACGGAGGACGTGGCGCTCCTGCGCACGCTTCCGAATCTGCTCACGATTACGCCTGCTACACCGATTGAAGCACGGGAGGCTACGAGATTTGCCTATCATCATCGAGGTTCCGTATATATCCGTTTGGAGGGATTTAATGAGCCGGAACTGTATGGTGAGGACTATCAATTCTCTGTGGGACGTGGGTATGTTTTGCGAGATGGACGAGATATCACGGTCATCTCGATGGGCTCTGTTGTCAACGAGGCTCTGAGAGCGGCAGAAAAACTGGAGTCCGATGGCATCAACGTTCGCGTTATCAATATGCCCATGGTAAACCCGATTGATCGAGATTTGATTGTTGCGGCGGCAAAAGAGACAGGGCATATCATTACACTCGAAGAACACAGCATTCATGGCGGACTTGGCAGTGCAGTCGCAGAGGTGCTGGCAGAGAGCGGTACTGCAGTATCTTTTCATCGAATGGGTCTCAACGGCTGTGCAAAAGGATGCGGAAACCGTGAGGCGATGCGGGAAATCAACGGGCTTGCCTCGGGAAACATCATGGAAAAAGTGCGGGAGAGCTTGCGGCGATGAGAGTTCTTGTAACGGGTGCAGGGGGCTTCGCGGGGCGATGTACAGCGGAGCACCTGCATGCGAACGGGTTTGATGTTGTCGGAACGGTACATTCCCGCCGTATTGATGTACCGTTTGAAGTGGTGCCGCTTAATCTGGAAGAGCCGTGGCACGAGATGGGGCACTTTGATGCAATCATTCATGCTGCAGGAAGTGTTCCTCATCGGACAAAAGAGTTCTGCGTATATGTACGAAATAATATCGACGTGATGAGACAGCTCGTCAACTATGCGAAGCACCATGATGTCTACAGAGTTGTTTACTTTTCGACGATCGGAATCTATGGCGAGTTCCGTGACGAGAACATAGATGAAAACTCGGATCGTATCAATCCAGATGCGTATGGATTGACGAAATATGCGGCAGAGTGCCTGCTCCGTGAAGAAACGTCGATTCAAAGTATCAGTCTGCGTATGCCGGGAATCATAGGACGCGGCTCTCGTGGCGTCTGGCTGCCGAATACCATTGAGAAGTTCCTGCAAAATGATTCGGTACGCATCTATTCGCCGGACTTCGCAACGCGAAATTTTGTCTGGAACGACGATCTGGCGAAATTTGTTGCGCATCTTCTACGTATGGAAGATTGGAAATATGACGTTGTATGCCTTTCCTCCCATGAAAAGACAACCGCTTGGGAACTCGTTCACGAGATCAAGAGATTGACAAACTCTACTTCCAAGATCGTTGTGGACAACGATCTGCGTGAGCCGTTTTGTATGGATGACAACCGTGCGGTGGAGATGGGGTATGTTTCCATATCGCCGATGGAAATGGTGAAGAGGATGTGTGAATATAATGCGTAAAGTAAAAAAATATATCAAGTTTATGATAAAAGGCATTTGGCATATACTTCCTATTTCCTCAAAAAAGAAAGTGGTATTGCAATATAAATGGCAAGTGAGGCGATCGATTCGTTTTTTCCGCCGGGATATTTCTCGTGAAATATCACGGGATCTCGAGGAGCAGTATAAGAGTGCACGGGGGTTGAATCATGTTGCTTTGTTTGAGGAACAAGCAAGAAAGCTTCATCGACAATATAAAAGAATTCATGTTGTAAAAAATAACATTCTTAATATTGGACCAATGTGTTACAATTATTATTCTTTGTGTACATTGCTGGAAAAATGTCCAACAGATGAAAAAATCATTTTTTTGCTATATGATGGAGATCGGCCAGTATATGAAATGGATGATCCTCGTGTTTCTAATCAATGGCTTCTGTCCAAATTAAGGGAACTTGTTGAGTTTATTGATCTATATACGGCACCTTTTTGGGGCTATATGACAGTAACGTATCGAGATCTCTTTGCTTTTAATACTGTAGATGATGTAGGTCGTATACTTTACCCAGATAGAGAACGTGTTATACATCAAAAAGAGTATCGTTATCCGTCCCAAGCATATCTTTCTTTTTCAAAACAGGAAAAAATTGATGGTGAGACTGCGCTTCAGAATATGGGGTTAAAAAAAGGAGGCTATTTCTGTTTTTTTTCAAGAAGCAATGAATATCATGAACGATATTTCGATAATCACGGAACAGAACAGGCTGATATCACTGCTCGTCGGAACAGTTCTGTGGATACGTTTGTGCAGGCAATCGATCGGGTCAACCTGTCTGGTTTAAAGGCTGTTCGCATGGGGGCAGTTGATTCACGAAAAGTAACTGGAGAAAATATATTTGACTACACAAATACTTGTAGAGATGATTTTTTAGACTTCTTTGTCATGGGACAGGCAAAGTTTTTTGTAGGAGATACAAGTGGGATAGGCTGTATTCCATGGCTGATGAATAAACCACAAGCCCTTACGAATAACTTCACGTTCTTTTGGCGTGGACCAAAGGCTTTCAACTATAATTCAAAGATGAATTTAAGTATTTATAAGAAATGGTGGGACCGTAATAAAAAAAGATATTTGTCATTGCAAGAAATATTGGACATATCATGGGAATATGGTGTGTCAGATGAAATAGAGTTGCGTCTATGTGACCAACTTGGCATAGAGTTTCATGCCAATACATTGGATGAAATTGCTGATCTTATTTATGAAATGAATTTGCGAATTGACGGGAAATGGGAAGAGAACGGTGAAATTAAGCTATTGAGAGAAAAGTATTGGGATATTCTCAATGGAGCAATAAAAAAAGCACATCCAACCACGGTTTTATGGGAATACGAGCCAGCAGGTCTTTTTTTGAAAAAAAACAAATGGCTTTTGGACTGAGATGGAAAATTTTTATGGAACGCTAGGAGCTCGATGATGCCTAATGCTGTTGTCCGATTTATTTACAATTTATTGAAGAGGGCTTTTCGCTATAATATATATAAGGACATGAAAAAAAGGCCGTGGCTTTTTATGTCGATGAAACCTCTGTGTTTATGGAGAGTGCGCGTGTAGATTGTCATATAGATGACCATGCCAGAAGACTAAGTGTGGGAAAAAATTCTCTTATTGGTGCAAACTTTGTGTTTGAATCCGATCAAGGCTTTGTGGAAATTGGAGATGAACGTATGTCGGAGGGGGGAATACACTGATCTCTCGCAGCAAAATTTCAATAGGTGATGATGTGTTGATTGCGTGGGGAGTGACGATTTATGATCATAATGCACACTCTGTTGATTGGGAACAAAGAAAAAATGATGTAAATAATGCCATGATTCAATACAAAAAGGGGATACCGTTCCAACATGATGATTGGAGTAATATAAAGGCGGCACCGATAACGATTGGGAATAAAGTGTGGATTGGCATGAATGCTATCATCTTAAAAGGGGTTACAATAGGCGAAGGCGCGGTTGTTGGTGCTGGGGCTGTAGTAACGCATGATGTACCGGCATGGACGGTTGTTGCAGGAAATCCGGCATGTGAGGTGAAAAAGTTGCCACATTGAGAGGAGCTTTCTTGATGCAGTGTAAAATTTGTGGCACAACAACAGAAGATTTTGATGAAGCTGTTATGTTGAGTCAATATTGTGTTCATTACTATTTATGTCCAAACTGTGGATTCATACAAACGGAAGAGCCCTATTGGCTGGATGAGGCATATTCGGATGCAATTGTGGATTCTGATATCGGACTGGTTGGACGAAATGTATTCCTAAGCAACAAAGTAGCGGCAATCCTTTCTTTTTGTTTACCACAGTGCAAGTCTTTTTTAGATTATGGTGGCGGGTATGGAATATTCGTCCGCCTGATGAGGGATGCTGGTTTTGATTTCGAGTGGTACGACAGATATTGCGAAAATTTCTTTGCGAAACACTTCGAGAAGAAGAAAGATCACTATGATATGGTAACTGCGTTTGAGCTTTTTGAGCATTTACCGAATCCTATAGATGAGATAAGAAATATTATTTCTCTTGGAGATAATATTTTGTTTTCTACAGCTCTTGTTCCGACGCCGACACCTAAAATATCCGATTGGTGGTATTATGCACCGTTTGTAGGACAACACATTTCTTTTTATACTGAGAAATCCTTGCAACATTTGGCGAAAAAATTTGATTGTCACTATGTAGGGTATCGAGATCTACACATTTTCTCAAAGCACCCAATAAATCGAAAACGTCTTTTCATTGCAATACAGCTTGCTTCGTGGATAAATCGGGTGAAACGGAGAAAAAGTTTGCTGGGGGTGGATTACAAAAAGATTACCAGAGTGGATTTGGGATGATGTGCACTCACTGAGAAAGGCTTTTCCTATGTGTTTTTTTAAGCAGATATTGCGGCGGATGAATCTTTTTCTCCAATATACACTCATTATAACTTTGCAGCGCATTGGAAGTATTGCCTATAGATATTTTTTTTCTAAGCAAAAACTGAAAGAGAGAAGGGAAACATACAAAATTCTTGTTGTTCGCTTGGATGAGATCGGCGATATGGTTATGATGTCTCCTTTTTTGAGAGAACTGCGCCATAATTATCCGACATCAGATATTACACTGATTGTAAAAACTGGGGTTTATAATCTTGTCGAGCAATGCCCCTATGTGAACAAGGTGTTGTGCTTTCCCCGAGCAGAGGGACGATGGAGCTTTTATCTTAATTTATGGCGGGGGGTATTGTTTGCATATCACAAGCTTCGAAATGAGAACTATGATTTAGCGATAGTACCACGGTTTGATGCAGATCATATATATGGGGCAGGGATCATTGCGTTTCTTTCGCAAGCAGAAAAACGTGTTGGCTACAGTGAATATGTGTTGCCGGATAAATCACGCGTGGATAAGGGATACGATGGCTTTTACACAACGGTTTTTCAATCCACATCGAAGCAGGTTTGCCACGAGGTGGCGCGTAATCTTGATGTTTTACGCTTTTGTGGGAAGCATATCTCAGATGCAAGGTTGGAAATATGGACAGATGAACAAGATGTAATAAGAGCAAAGGCCCTTCTGCAGGGGAGCAAGTCTCTTGATAGTATAACAATAGCCGTTGCTATGGCGGCAGGCAGAAGAAATAAGGAATGGCCGGTGCAGTCGTATGTTTTGGTGATAAAGCACCTACAAAGAGAGATTCCTATCCAAGTTGTACTATTAGGGGCGGGAGAACAGGGGGCAACATATGGTCGGGACTTTTGTACTGCTGTTCCTAATACGATTAATCTGATCAATAAGACGACACTGCGTGAAAGTGCTGAGCTTTTAAGGCTATGTGACTGTTATTTAGGAGTAGATACCGGGCTTATGCATATTGCCGCAGCTTTGAAAATGCCAGGGATTGCACTCTTTGCCAACCATCTAGACTGGAGGTGGGATGGAATTGATACGCCTGATCGGTTTGGTCCTTGGAAGTCCTCCATCATATGTCTCCATCCTCCATGTGCCACATTTGGCGATGAGGGGACACTGCCCGAAGAAAGTCTTTGTATTCGAGGAATCAGCGTAGAACTTGTACAAGAAAACCTGGCTCATATTATAAAAAAACAATGTGCTTGCGAAGGAGATTGTTACCTTGGTTAAACATATACTGAAAAAGCTGTATGATTCTATAAAAACAATTTGGGCAGAGAAGCCGGATAGATATTATGAAATTGACGGTTTTAGGCTCGACATGGGGGAGGGGCATATGTTGTCCCTTATACAAAAAAGGTGTTTAATGTATGATCGTTTTGTACCCTATCTTGGAAAATTGGCAGACGCTAAGGCGCGGGACTCATTGGCTCACGAAGAGCCTTTTTGGATTATTGATATTGGGGCGAATGTGGGGGATACAGTTGCAGCATTCATTCGACATACAAAGGCGGAGATCCTTTGTGTAGAGCCTACTAAGACATTCATTGAACTTCTTGAAAAAAACATTTATTCAATGAAGCCATATTCGGAGCAGGTTCACATCGTTAATGCATACATTTCCAATGATGAGACCGAGAGTTACAGATCGAATGTGGTTCATGGAACAGCAATTAAACAGAAAGTGGATGGCGCGTTCGTACAAGAGGCTCCGACGCTCACAATACCATCACTGTTAAAACAACAAAATGTTGTGCCTGAAGGTATAGCTCTTGTGAAAATAGATACTGACGGGTATGATTCCGAGTGTATTCTGTCTTTTGGATATATGCTCTCTGAGATTTCGCCGCTGCTGTTTTGGGAAAATCAAATTGATACAAAAAGTCAGTTGGATCAATTTATTCGCATGATTAACTATATGGCAGGACACGGATATGAACACTTTTTTGTTTTTGATAACTTTGGAAACTATTTGTGTTGTGTGGATGCTTATAATATGAAAAACATCAATCGCTATTTGGGGCGCATACTATATAAGCATAGCCCTGTGAGCTTTTATTATGTTGATGTATTGGCGTGTAAAGAGGGAGATAAGATAATGGTAGAAAAAACTGTTGAAGAATATGCGGCAAAGTTTGCTTATTAGTTTTGGCCTGGAATGTAAGGGGCACACTGAAAAAATATTTTGTTGCTTATCTCTGCCGCGAAGGATTACAATAGAGGGAAAGTAGGACGGTGCTGTCATGTTTCGATGATGTTGGCATGGAAAGTAGGGAGATATCATGAACTATCGTGCGATTGTATTTCCAGAAAACAGCTTGTTCCTTGTCACAGGCGGAGCGGGGGTTATCGGCTCGAATCTGTGCGAGGCGATTCTGTCGATGGGGCATAGGGTTCATGTGCTAGATAATCTGTCGACGGGGTATGCGAAGAATATCGCGGGATTTCGGGATAACCCGAATTTTGAGTTTATCGAGGGTGATATTCGGGATGCATCTCTCTGTGACCATGTGTGTAAAGGTGCGGATTATGTCCTGCACCAGGCAGCAGCGGTGAGCGTCCCGGAGAGTATTGAGCAGCCGGTGGACTATACGCTGACGAATATTGTCGGCACGGTCAATATGATGGAGGCTGCTGCGAAAAACGGCGTCAAGAAGTTTACCTATGCATCGAGTGCGGCGGTCTATGGCGATGATGAGACGATGCCGAAGCGGGAAGAGATCGTTGGGAATCGTCTCTCGACATATGCGGTAACGAAGTTTGCCGCAGAGGAATATGCATATCAGTATGCGATGCACTATGGGCTTGACTGCTACGGCATGCGCTGCTTCAATATCTACGGATGCCGACAGGATCCGAACGGTGCCTCCGAAGTTTATTGAGTGCCTGCTTCGTGATGAGCCGCCGATGATCAATGGAGACGGAGAGCAGTCGCGGGCCTTCGTCTATGTCGAGGATGTTGTGCAGGCAAATCTTCTTGCGTGCGCCGCGTCGCGTGAGGCAGCTGGTGAGGCATACAATGTCGCAGCTGGCAAGCGATCGAGCCTCAATGAGATGTATGCGGTGCTCAGTGATTTGTTTGGAAAAGATTTGAAGCCAATCTTCGGGCCGGAGCGCAAAGGTGATATTCGCCACAGTGGGGCGGGCATCTCGAAGATTCGAAAGAACCTCGGCTATGCGCCGGAATATGATTTCGAGAAGGGGATCAAAGAAGCGATTCAGTGGTATAAAGAGAATTTGTAAAGCACCGCGGCGTCATCAGATTGGTTGAGAAATCTGATGACGCCGCGGTGCTTTATAGGAGAGAAAAAGGGGGAGTCAATGTATTATCTGGAGAAATGATTCGTTTATCAGGTAGAACCATACAAGAGACATCTGTTACACTAGCTATGGCAAATAATCTTATGGGAACATGCGAGATCAAGAATTATGATGAAGTGTTTTGGAGATATAGAAAGAAGGAGAATTTATGGATTTCATTAAGATACTTTTGGATCCGTCACTTTGGGTTGGCGCTGTGATGTCTCCAATTGTGAAGATGGGAATTGATGCAATAAGATCTTTTCCTTCTACTACGAGAAAAGCGAATAATGAATATGGCCGTATGCTGGCACATCATGTTATAAAAGGGGATGTTCCTTCTATGACAAGAGTGAGGAGCTTAAAGAACGCATTGGCACAAAAATATAAAATTAGTATAAACCATTTTGATGATATTTATACAACACTGGCGAATGTGTATTGTGAATATATGTCTGCTGATTTTTATACAGAAGATCAAAAGAAAAAATTCGAGCAAAATTTTAAAAAATATGCGAGATACTATACAGAACAGCAGAAAAATGGAGAAACACTGCTGAGAACTTTCTTAATAGATAGTGGTTCTGTCACAGCGATTATGTTTATCCTTGTGTTTGGATATGCCATCTTTATGGATTCAAACCTATCGCTTCAAGATTATATGGTGATAGCAATTATTCTGTTGTGCTACTCTGTTATACTCAATTTGTTGATCCAACCACCATCTTATTATTTTGAAAAACGACGAAGAAAGAAGAAGATAAGACGAGCTCGTCGCATTGTAAAAGATCTGTGCAGAAGTGTAAAATAGGGGACGTATAATTCTATTACTTGGACGCGCGTGATTGAATGGACTTATGGCATTAGAAATACGACGTCCAAATCCCAATATGCTGCAACCTATTTGCGTCAAAAATCGAATCGACTTCCGAGTCTGCTGAACTACTACGGATTAGTCAATATCTATCAACAAGCATTGTTGTCGAAAGAACGATAGTATGGATCTAGTTCATGTTTTTGCATCCAATATCCCATTCTCTGTCACAATCGCGGTAATCAGCTCATGATCGGTCACATCGAAGGCGGGATTATAGACGTTTATTCCCTCTGGTGCCATACGTTTCTTGTACCACATATCGGTGACTTCCTCGGGGGGGCGCTGCTCAATATGGATGTCGGCTCCGGTGGGGGTAGAGAGGTCGATGGTGGAGGTGGGGGCGCAGACGTAGAAGGGGATGCCGTAGTGTTTGGCGAGGATGGCGACGCCGGAGGTGCCGATCTTGTTCGCGACGTCGCCGTTGGCAGCGACGCGGTCACAGCCGACAAAGACGGCGTCGATCCAGCCGTTCTTCATGACGGTGGCTGCCATGTTGTCGCAGATGAGGGTGACGTCCATGCCGGCGGCACTGAGTTCGTATGCGGTGAGGCGGGCGCCTTGGAGGAGAGGACGTGTTTCGTCGGCGTAGATTTTGAAATTGTAGCCTTTTTGATGACCGAGGTACATGACGGCGGTTGCGGTACCGTATTTGGCGGTGGCAAGCTGGCCAGCGTTGCAGTGGGTGAGGAGTCCCATGCCGGGCTTTACGAGGGTGAGCGCATGCTCGCCTATTTTTTTGCAGATGTCGATGTCCTCCTGTTTGATGCGGAGGGCTTCATCGCGCAGGAGTGCACGGATTTCGGGGATGGATTTTCCTGCGTTGATCTTGACGATGCCCTCCATACGGTTCAGCGCCCATGAGAGGTTGACAGCAGTGGGGCGGGAGGAGTTCAGGTAGTCGGCAGCTTCGTGAAAACGGCGTGCAAATTCGCCGTAGTCATCGGTGTCAATTTCGAGCGCGGCGAGGTAAATGCCGATGGCGGCGGCATCGCCGATGGCAGGCGCACCGCGCACCTGCAGCTCGCGGATTGCCGTCCAGATTTCGCCCTGCGTTTTGAGATGGAGATATTCGGCACGGCTGGGGAGCTGTGTTTGGTCGATGATGACGAGGGCGCATTCGCTGTCGTCGAGGGCGACGGTTTCCATATCGAGGATGTTGGTGCTCATTGTA
>ERZ772948.372-NODE-372-length-28958-cov-4.786770_pt1 | contig 28958 bp, 23 predicted proteins | sample MGYA00511945_ERZ772948 | MGnify/ENA primary metagenome ERZ772948 (study PRJEB29015, sample SAMEA2737927) | human oral metagenome | biome: human oral; feature: human-associated habitat; material: dental | place: China | collected 2141 ... | reverse complement strand
TGCGCTCCTCGTTCTCCGAAAAGAACGGCACCTGGATCTCCGACTCCCCCGCAAACCCTGAACTCAAGGGCCTCGTGCCCGACGCAGCCCTGAAGTCTCCCGAGGAAAACGCCATGGAAAAGCCCGTCATCTCCGGTATCGCTCACGACCGCTCGCAGGACAAGATCACCGTCACCGACGTGCCGAACAGCCCCGGCGTCGCCGCCCGCGTCTTCGCCGTCGTCGCCGAAGTCGGCGCCAACATCGACATGATCGTCCAGAACCTGCCGATCTCCGACCCCACGAAGGCCAACATCACCTTCACCCTGCCCGAAGGTGACGCGCAGAAGGCCCTCGACGCTCTCGAAGCCCACCGCGACGAGATCGGCTTCAACGAGCTGCGCTACAACCCCAACATCGGCAAGCTCAGCCTCGTCGGCGTCGGCATGCGCACCAACCCCGGCGTCTCCGCGCGCCTCTTCAGCGCCCTGTCCGACGCGGGCATCAACATCGACCTGATCTCCACCTCCGAGATCCGCATCTCCGTCGTCACCCGCCTCGACGACCTCGACCGCGCCGTGAAGGCCGTCCACACCGCCTTCGGCCTCGACGCCTCCGAAACCGAGGCCGTCGTCTACGGCGGCACCGGCCGCTGATCGTTCATCGACGAGGCCAGGGCCGGGTTCCTTGTCTCACTCACCCGAGTATGGTGGCAGGTTCGTGCCTGTCTCCGCGGGTGAGAACCGTAAACAGTGGCAGGGTAGACACGAGGCCGGGGCTGGTTTGCGTGGACAACTGCGGTCCAGGTATTGAGTGTGGGGCCAGCGGATCTAGAGTTGATTCCATGTGGATCGTCTTCGCCGCCCTGTCTGCCCTCTTCGCGGGGCTGACTGCCGTCCTGGCCAAGGCCGGGGTCGCATCCACGGCCTCGACGGTGGCGACGGCCGTGCGCACGATCGTCGTGGCCGTGGGGGCGTGGGCGATGGCCGCGCTCACCGGCGTTGTCTCGGGCGTTTCCTCCATTGACGGACGATCGCTGCTCTTCCTCGTTCTCTCGGGGCTGGCGACAGGGGCGTCGTGGCTCTGCTACTTCGCGGCCCTGACGCGGGGTGACGTATCCCGTGTGGCCCCCATCGACAAGCTGTCAACGGTTGTGGCGATCCTCCTGGCACTGGTTTTCTTGGGTGAGCCAGTGAGTCCGTGGGGAGGCGTCGGGATCGTCGTCATCACGGCGGGGACGCTCCTCATAGTCGAGCCGGCTGATCTCGCGGCGCTGCCGCGAGCGCTGCGTCGGGGAGGCAGCTGGCTGGTCTACGCGCTCGCGTCGGCGTTTTTTGCGGCGCTGACCTCGATCCTCGGGAAGGTCGGTGTCAGCGGGGTGGACGCCACCCTGGGGACGGCGGTGCGCACGATTGTCGTGCTGGTGATGGCGTGGGGTATCGTCGTCCTCCAGGGACACGCGGGCGAGGTTGTGGCAATCCCCTTACGGGAGCTCGCTTTCATCGTCGCGTCGGGAGCGGCAACCTGCGCGTCCTGGCTGGCGTACTATCATGCGCTTCGAGGCGGGCCCGCCTCGATCGTGGTTCCCATCGATAAGCTCTCGATTCTGGTCACCGTCGGCGTCTCCGCGTTGGTGTTTCACGAGCGTTTCACGCGGCGCTACGTGGTTGGCCTGGGGCTCCTGTGTGCGGGGACGGCAGCCATGGTGGTGCTGTAGGGGCGGGGTTCGGTTCTCCCCCGCCCGACTCGGTCCCCAGGTGGCCCTGTCGCGCGGGCATAGCCCGCTCCTAAAGCACCCTACCGAGCGCGTCCCGAATCAGCTCGGGCTCGCCCGAACCGTTCGTTGGAAGGCGTAGCACGGGCACGCCGTACGCTGTCATGATCGAGTCTTTCAGCGCGTCGCGCCTGAGCTGTTCCTCGTTGTTTCCGTGAAACTCCCACCCGTCAACCTCGATCGCGAGAATCAGCTTTCCCGTCACTCGCGAGTAGACGCCAAAGTCCAGTGCGCTGGCACTGTAGACGAACGCACGCTGTACTTCGTTGAGGCGTCGCGTGTTGGGAAGCGCGTCCTTCAGGGGAACTTCCATCCGATAGCCACACCTCGAGTACCGCTGCTCCGCGAGCACCTCTTGGAGGCAGAGCTCCGCAGCATTCTCGGCTGGAGAGCGATTGCGGTTGGCCCACTTGACGCGCGCGTAGCGCTTAAGGGAATCACTGTACGCGTCGTAGAGGACGTCAAAGATCGACACGATATCCGAGTCGACGATGCTGGCCGGGTCGTACATCGTGATGTATTCGAGGAGGGACCTGATATTGCGGCTATGGTGAACACCCCCGTGAGCGGTCACCACTATGAGACGGTTCTTCGCTCGCGAAACGATGACGTTTGCCATGGCATCACAGTCGTAGAATTCGCGCGCTGCGCTCGAATCATCTGCGTTGAGGACCGTGGACAGGATAACGGTGTCCGCGCCCCTGCCCTGGAACTTGTGTGCAGTCTCCGCCAGCCAACGCGCATGTCCGCCACCGTTAAGGTCGGCACGAATACGCTTCCCGAGACTCTTCGCCTGCGCACGGAAGGGGGTCACCAATCCCACGACAAAGTCTCCGGAAGGGTCCTTCTCGTCGGCCCCGATCCCCTCGCGAATAACCTGCATTTCCTCAAGTTGAGCGATGATGTCGATCTCTCGCTGGGAGAAGCGACTGCCACTTGTCGTGCAACGCGCGTGGTTTCCGGGCGCCGCGTAGACGATCCCGAGTGGTTTCGGGGCGTCCGGCACCGGGACTCGCATCGGGATCAGCTCGCCGTCGTAGTACATGCGGTTGCAGAATTCGATGATCGCCGGGTGGCAGCGGTAGTGCTCTTTGAGTAGCGTGCTGGGCACCGGCGCGCTGGCGGCCAACATCTTGGCGGAATCCAGCAGCGACACGGCGCGCACGTCGAATCGATTGTCGGGCGGTTGACGAGTGCTCTTGTCCCACCCATCGAAGATCGGGCCGATCTGCTTGTCGTCCCCAACGATGACGGCGTTACGCGCTTTGCTCAACGCGGCCAGGCCGGCTGGGAGCACGACCTGGGATGATTCGTCAATGATGATCCAGTCGAGCAGTGCGTGCGTGGCCAGGTTCGCGCGGATTGAGAAACAGGTGGAGGCCACAACCGGGTAGGTACGTAGCAGGATATCCGTCTGTTCACCGAGTCTTCGCTCGGGGCTCAGGCGGCTAGGCCGCTGACGATCGAAACGGTATAGGAGGGCCGCGTCAAGCCGCTCTCGGGAGCGCAGGCGATACGCGGCACTTACCTTCGCGAGGCCGTGGCGGTCGGCGCGCGCCTGCGCTTCCTCAATGCGGCGGGTGAGTTCGCGCTCTCGCGCCTGGTAGAAGGCCGCCTGGAGCGCCGACTGCACGTCCACGTCGACCAGGTCAAGCCCCTTGAGGGAACCGTATGCGAAGTAGCGGCGCACTCGCTCGACAATGCCTCGCAGGGTCCGAGGGGGTATCGGCGCGCAACGTGCCAGGGCGAGCAGATCGGCGATGGTGGCAGAGTCGCGCGTCGCGATTGGAAAGCGGGAGATGTCAGGGATCAAGCGGCGGCTCTCCTTGACCTTCTCTTCGAAGACAAGGCGCTCGCGCTGGGTCGCGGTCAGGAGCGCTCGCTGCGCCGGTATATCGCGCGCATCTTCCCATAGGGAAACGAGGTGTTCCTCGTCGGCCTTCAGCGCCGTGTCTTCGACGCGTGAGGGGGCACGAGACGCCCCAGGCCGCGCCTTCTGGATCCAGGTCTCGCGCCTCTGCTCGAGGATGCCCTCTCGCCGGTGGAATTCCTTGACGCGCTCCCTGTTGCCGATGTTGGCGATGAGGAAGCCGTAGCCCTCCTCCGTCAGCTTGTCGACCACATTGTCCACCGCGGAGTTGGCGCCCGCGACGACACCGACCGTCTTCCCCTGGGCAATGAGGGTTGCGATCAGGTTGAGGATAGTCTGCGTCTTTCCCGTTCCCGGGGGTCCATCAATGATCGAGATCTGGTGTGTGAGCGCTGCGCGTATGGCATTGCGTTGATCAATGTTGGAGTGAAACGGCATGATGACCTGGTCTCTGGCGCCGGTCGCACGGTTGGAGGGGCCCGAGAGAAAGGCCTCCAGGGCGGAGCCACGGGGTACCGTGCGCATCCACTCCCACACGTTTGCCAGGACCGCCGCCGGAACCGCGTCTCCCTCACCGACCCACTTGTCGTAGCGTCCGCTCGTGTCCAGGCTCGCCCCCGCTCGCCTGGCTTGCGAGCGAACCTCCTCGCGCACGTAGTCGAGCGTGGCGGCGCGCTGACGATCCTGCGGGGTCGCGTACGCCGCACTGACCTCGCTGCTGCCGTATCTCCTGATCCCGAGCTTCCCATTAGCCTTGCGGTATGCGAGCGTGTAGCGCACGTCGCGAGGGTCGTGCCTGGGTCGGAGCGTCCAGATGATCTCGACGTTCGTCCAGCGCTTCCCGCACACGCGTACCTCATCGAGGGCGTCAATGGTGCGGCGCTCGACCTGGTCGTAAATGCGTACCCTGCCCTCGCCGTACGGAAACTCCTTGCCGTCGGTGTAGGTGATGACGATACGCTTCCCATCGCGGCGCGTCTTCGCGACTTTCCAGGTGCAGTCTTGCCAGTTCGGAATTTCCTTGTCCCGAATCAGTACGTGCATTGTCCTTGAATCGACGGCTTCCATGCCCCTCCCCCATGAGTTGTACGTCCAGGATAGGTCAGTGGTGATGCCTGCGATAGGTTGCTGGACACCCACCGGCAGGCTGCGGGACACAGATGAGCACGGTGCCTCGTATGGTTCCGGCATGGGTACTTCTCTCGTGTTTTTGGTGATTGGTTTGGTCGTGGGAGCGCTAGCCGGGTTCGCGGGCGCGGTGGCGCGTCGCGCATCACAACCGGGCGACGAGCTCGGCGCGCTTCGCGCGCAGGCCGCCGGATGGCAGGCGCGCGCGGAGGAACTGTCCCGCCGGGTCGCGCATGCCGAGGCGCGCGCGGCCGGGGACGACTCCGTCCTCAACGCGCTCGCGCCGGTTCGCTCGCAGCTGGAGCAGATGAGCCAGCGAGTCGATCGGATGGAGCAGGAGCGGGCGAGCCAGCACGGGGCCCTGGCCGAGCAACTGCGCGAGGCCGCCCAGCGCGAAGCGGAGCTGGCACGCACGACGGCGTCCCTGGAGGGTGCGCTGCGCTCCCGCAGCGCACGAGGCTCGTGGGGCGAGGTCGAGCTTGCCCGAATCCTGGAGGCATCGGGGATGATGCCGCACGTCGATTTCGCCCAGCAGCGCTCGATCGGCGCGCTCACTCAGGGACGAGGCCTCAGCGCGGAGGGTGCGCGAGGTGAGCGCGGGCGACCCGACGTGACAATTCACCTGCCCGGGCAGGGTTTCCTCGCTCTCGACGCGAAGGCACCGATGGACGCCTACCTGCGGGCGTGCGGCGTTGAGGGCAGCGGCGAGCAAGCCGAGGAGCGGCGGCGCGGCGAACTGGCTACACACGCGAAGGCACTCCGCGCTCACGTCGATGCCCTGGCCTCGCGCGACTACGCCCGGGCGCTGGGGTCCTCGCCGGAGCTGGTCATCCTGTTCGTCCCCTCCGAGGCGGCCCTGTCGGCGGCGCTGCGCGCGGATGCGGCGCTGTTGGACGACGCAATGGCCCGCGGCGTGGCCCTCTGTTCTCCCGTGACCCTGCTGGCGGTGGCGCGCACGTGCGCGAGTGCGTGGGCGCGCACCACCATCAACGACCAAGCCGAGGACATCATCACGCTGGGACGCGAGCTGTACGAGCGCCTCGGCGTCGTCGCTGGCCACATGGAGAACCTGGGCAAGGCCCTGGCCAGGAGCGTGGACTTCTACAACAAGGCCGTGTCCTCGATGGAGAATCGCCTGCTGTCCCGGGCACGTTCCGTGGGTGCCCTCGAAACGGCCTCGAAGAAGCCGATGACCGCCGCCGAAATCTCCCCGGACGCCGCACAGGTCCGCTCCTTCACGAAGCCGGAGTTGACGGGACAGTAGGCTATTTCAAGACGACGCGGCTATTGCTTCCGCATCTCCCGCTCCTCCTAACCGTGTGCACGCTCTACGATCTCCATCGCCTACGCGGATTCCCGTGGACCAGCGATCGCAATCAATTGTTTCTCATCGCCGGATCCGGCAGAGAACCCCTCACTCAGGGAAGTACTCCTCGGCGATCCCGTCTAGCTGGGCGCGAGTCTGCTCGAAGGGGAGGTCAAGGTCGAGCGTCGTCGCGCCGATGCGGTTGCCACTCATGCGGTAGGTGAAGTCGGGCTGAATCTCTTCGTCGGTGGCGGCGTAGAGGAGCATGCCCGCAACCTCGGTGCCCTCCCCCAAGCGCTCGAGGGCCACTTGCTTGTTCTTCACGTACGCGAAGATCTGGTAAAGGTTCCCCGAATGCACCGTCCTTTTCTCGAAGTTGCTCTGCATCGTGGACGCGTAGTACTTCGCGTCAATGATGAGCACGCGACCGCGAGCGCTCAGGGTGATGTCACTGCGCATGGCGGGTAGGCCATCCGAAATCCCGTCATCAAGCGCCCAGTCGATGAACGAGGCGCTGGCATGCAGGTGCGGGTGTTCCTTACGGTAGTACTCGAGGATGAACTTCTCATACAGACGGCTCATGCGCTGCTCGTCGAAGAAATCCATCAGGCGCACGCTGCCGTCGCTCTGGGTTTGAAGCAGCCCCTTGACGACGAGCCAGCACACCGCCATCAGCATGCGGTACGTGCGATTGTTACGTTCAAAGCGCATATTCCAGTCGACCATGTGCAGGTCGATGTCGCGCACGTCCGCGAAGAAGACCATGAGCTTCTTCAGGCTCTTCTTGCGTGCCCTAGTAATGTCCGAGCGCACGAGCAGCGCGACCGTCGCCTTGATGACTCGGTTCATCGTCGTGTCAACAGAGAACTCGTCATAGGAGCACACCAGCTGCCGGCGCAGCAACGCCTGCGATTTCACTGACTCCGTAACCTCGATTTTGCCGCGCAGGGAGGAGCGCGCCTCGGACCGGCTCACGTACTCCTGGCCGAGGCCTCGTTTGAGTTGCAGGGACACGCCCCGCTCGAGGATGGCGGCGCACAGCTCGGCCGCGTTGTCGAATTCCTCCGTGGCCACGGCGCGGTAGCCCTGCTCGGTGAGCGCCGAGAAGGCGTAGGCGAGCATGTGAAAGACGTTGCGGACGCGAATCACCGCAGCAACCTGCGCAGCCTGTCGCTCCATTCGCGGACCTTGCCAGGCTCGTCGAACCAGTATTCTTTGAGCATCGGGATGAGCTCGTAGTCCACGATCGAGGCCAGGGCCGCGTCCGTGCACGTCTCAGGTTTCATGTTGCAGAAGTAGCTGTGGCCGATGCAGAAGCCCTCGCCGAGAGACTCGTCCTCGGCGATCGCACGGTTAAGGGATTCCACCTCGCGCACGAGCGCCTTGAACCTCGGATTGTCGAGGCTGGCGCGGTAGTCACGGAAGCCCTCGGAGTCGAACGCGGGGCTCAGTTCCACGAAGGCGAAGCGGCGGCGCAGCGCGTAGTCGAGCATCGCGAGGCTACGGTCCGCCGTGTTCATCATGCCGATAATGTGGACATTGCGAGGCACATAGAAATACTCGCGGGAATATAGCAACTGAAGCTTGATCCCCCGCTTATCATTTTCAATCAGCATAAAGAGTTCACCGAAAATCTTGGAGAGGTTGCCGCGGTTGATCTCATCGATGATGAAAAAGTAGTCGTTCTCCTCATCGTCGGCAGCCTTCTTGCAGAACGAGTAAAAGGCCCCCTTGACCAGCTCGAATCCCGCGCCGGAGGGACGGTACCCCTCAATGAAGTCCTCGTAGGAGTAACTCTGATGGAACTGGACCATCATGACGCGCGAGGCATCCTTAACGCCCATCATCGAGTAAGCGAGGCGCTTGGCGGCGTAGGTCTTTCCTACGCCAGGTGCTCCCTGCAGAATGATGTTCTTCTTCGTACGCAGCAGCCCCACGATCGCGTCGTAGCGTTCCTCGGACATGTAGACCTCGTTGAGGAATTGCCGGGCGGAGTACTCCGGGAAGATTACTAGCGGTTCCTCACTCTCAACGTCGTCGTCACTGTCCTCGAAGAACGTCTCAATGCGAGAAAGGAGTTCAGGGTAGTCGGTGATCTCAGTGAGGGTCTTCATTGCCAGTCGTTCGTCGATTGGCCAGTTTCCTGCGGACGTCCAGCGGACCTCCCGACAGTTCGGGTAGTGGCCGCCCTCCGGATCAAAGACGTAGTCACCCGCAACAATTCCTCGCCCGAGAATCTCTGAACGTCCCTTCTTCACGAAAACGACATCGCCCGGCTTCATCTCGTTCGCAAACTGCCACAGGGCGTGAATGTCGTTCTTCTGGGTACCGTTTTTGGGATAGGTCTGGAGCATCTGCGCCTTCAGATCTTCCTTATGTGCGTAGGCAGTCAGATCCCCTATCTCGCCCCATGCCAGTCCCATGATTCCGCGCGAGTAGAACTCGTCCCACATGCAGGCGCCCCGGCCGGGGGCGTAGAGCCAATAGCGCACGGTCTCCACGTCGGCGTCCCCCAGGGCAGCCTCCTGGGTAACTTCTTCCTTCTCTTTGTCAGAGTCTTTGTTCTCACGGTTGACCTGTTCGGAAACGCGCCACGCGTATGCCGAAACCTCGGGGAAGGATGCGTACTCGTAGGTTCCGGATTTCAACACCGACAGAATGCTGTCACGAATCCGCAGGTATTCAGCAGATCCGGGCACTTTCTTTATCGACGCCAGCACAGAACGAACCGATGAAGGCATCCGGTCGGGCAGCGCGAGGAACCATCGGTCTCGCGAGCTCAAATTGACGTAGGCGTATGGGCGAATCCAGAAGAGTCCCATCGTGACGTTCCAGCTAGCATGGCGCTGTTGAAGAACTGCATCGTAGGCGTGACGGAACACTGCTTCTGTCTGTTCAGTCGGCTGATCCGCATAGGCCAGCGCAACCGCAAACAAGTCCCACAGCCTTTCGATATCCCCATCGTCCCGACGCACCTGGTCGTAGAAGGTCGCGTTGATGTTGAGCAGGACGGGGACCCCGACAAGATCATGATGCAGAGGGGCCTGCACGCCGAGAGCGCCACCAATTCCGAGGGCAACCGCCCGGCGCTTATTGTCTGTGAGGCCTCGATTGAAGAGGCCGTAGACCGTGAAAGGATCAATATCGGTCGGAATGCCGCCTGAGTCAAGCGTCGGCAGGTCCATACCGAGTTCGTTGTAGACATGCTGCAACGTCGCAATGAGAGCCTGCCGATCATCCTTGAAGGCGAGCAGTTTGTCCGCTAGTTCCATAAAAAAGCGTGGCCATGAGTACTGGCTATCCGTCGTCATGGCCACACACTACCATCGGGTGACCGACGACACGCGCCTCATCCACACTCAGCCACGGCAAAACCAAGCCAATCCACCCGAACCCGACCGCAACCTCGTTGGAGTTCACACGACTTACTCAATGTCCGCCAACACACCCAGCTCGCGTGCAGCCTGACGCACATGCTCCTCGACGAGGTACTACACCCCTTGATCATCGACATTGCAAACGATCAGCAAGCACTCAAACGCTCTCAGAAAGATCGAGCGGCCTTTCAGATTCCCTAACGCAAGCGCGGTGATGACGCACATCCCTTGAGAAACACAGCCACGACTGGCTACACCAAACTCCTTGACCAAAATCCATTTGCAACCAACACCAGAACCTAAAGGTCTTGTGGTTCCTCATCGCGGCGGCTTGAAGGCAGCTAGCGTTCTCTCCGCCTCAGGACTATTCATGAGCCAGTCCTGCTCCACAACATCCTTAGCCTTTGAACGCAGCAACCGAGCCTGCCGCTCCGCTGCCTCCGCACTTTCACATGCTTTGATGACCTTCCTCTGCTGAGCCAATGATGGTAGTGGAACCTGTAGTTCCGCTACCTGGTCCCAGTCAATACGAGTACGTCCGATACCAGTACTAAGGATCATAAGGTCGGCCCTAGCCACGACTGATCGAACGAGAGCCCACAAGACACGCGGATCAAGGTCACCCTTCGGGCGGCAGATCGTATATTCGTTCGTGACGATCGCGCCGTCGAGTTCAGGAGGAATCACCGCTACTGCACCGTGGATCGCATTGATGTGACTGAAAACAATGTCCCCCTCGGACACCACGTAATGTGTCCCCTTCAGATCGGTCGGATCGACTTTGTCGCCGGCTTCGGCGAAACCGTCGTACCGTACCCGGACTCGGGGCACCAAGTCATCGTACTCAGGGTCATCACAGTTGAGGACGCGTTCCCACCCGAGCGGCTCTGCGATATCTCCAAACCGAACAACGTCTAGGCCAGCAGCCTCCCAGGCAGGTACCTGATTTCCCGGCTTCGTAAAGACCGCCTTAACGTCCATCCGATCCTGAACCATAGAGCCTGGCACACTCCATCGTGCTGCATCGGGATCACCCGCTCTAAAGCGCTTATAAAGATCTGCAACCTCATTGATCTCCCGGCTAGCCGCCTCACGGACCACCCGATCAATAGGAAGGACACGTTGCCTGGGAGAATCGTCCACTCCAACCGCGGTGCATGGATACATGAAGACGGGTGGCTGGTCTTGGAACTGGCCGGTCTTGCGCTTCTCAAGGACAACAATGGAGGTCTTGACACGAGCTTGAGATCGCTGGAAGGCGTCTCCAGGCAGCGAGATCACTGCACGCAAGAGATAGTGCTCGCGCAACCAGTCACGTACTCTCCGATAAGAGTCGCCCCCGAGGATCCCATCGTCGACTACCGAGACAAGCGTCCCGCCCTCGACTAGGAGGTCGTGGTAGCGTTCCAAGAACATAACGCTAGAGCGTAGTGTCATGACCGGACGACGTCGACCACGAACCGTCTCGAAACCAAGGGCGTACTCGTCAAGAAGCGCTGCGTCGCTGGCTTGCTTCCTGCTGTACTCTTTCGCGAATGGAGGATTGGTTAGCACAACGTCAGCGAAACCGTCGGCATGAGAGGTCACAGTTTGCCTGAACTCAGCCTTCTCACGGCGCAGCTCAGCATCATCACTATCCAGGTCCGATACCTGCTTATCAAGTGTATCGAGCTGGTAGATGCGGCTCCCACCATCGCCATGAAGGAACATATTGATACGGGCAATCCGCGACAAGGCCGGGTCACGAGCAATGTCGATGCCAAATAGCGATTCTTCAGCAACGATACGTTTCTGCTCCTTGCGTTCACTGTCCGAGAGAGCTGGGTTCAAATCAATCATGCGCCACATCTCGGTGAGCGCTTCAATAAGGAACCCCCCTGTCCCGCAGCAAGCATCCAGCACAACGTCAGTGTGGTCGGGCGTAGCACGCAAGCCAGCCATTTGCGTCGCAAGCTTGGCAACACTGCGGGGTGTGAAGTACTGGCCAAGGTCCTTGCCGCGTAAGGTGGCGTTCAAGAATGTCTCGAACATTCGACCATTGAGGTCCGCGTCGATGCCGTAGAGGTCCGTCGTCTCGAACCGGGCCGCAAGCTCCTTCAACGTCTCATTGGAGAGGCGAATGTGCTCATCGGTAGCGAAAATACGTTTCTTCTTCCCCTGTTGAATTGCTGTTTCAAGTCTGCGGAGAAGATTGGCGAATTGTATAGCATCCATAGGATTCGGGTGACTCTTCTCCAACGACTGGATCCAAGCTTTTGAAAAGTGAACCTCGGAGGCAGGTACAGTCACTGAGCCGTCGGCACCTATGACGCTCATGGGGTTCCGACGTATCTCACGATCAGATAGGAGTTTCAGGAAAATGACCTTCACGAATTCCATGAAGGCGGACCCATAGCTGAGGTTCTCCGAGCGATAAATGAAACGGTGGGCCCATGTGAAGTCAGCGTTAATTTCAGAGACCGACCTGTGGCGTAGTGTCATCATGGGGGTTCCAGGCTTGTGCTTCTCTTCCAAAAAGCTGTCAGGGCCAAGCAGGACCTTCAGCTCACGATACTTCACACTTGAGGACTGGAAGTCAGCGAAGTCAAGCTGCAAGACCGGCTGCGCACTGTCCCACCGATACACCTCAGTCGACACCCCATTGGAGAGCACGTAGTAGCCGACTGGATTATCGTCAACTCTGCTGTTCAACTCCAAACAGTAGCTGGCACACTGGCCAATCCACTCGGCCAAATCTTCACCGACAGCCTTGGCGTCAAGAATCCAGCGCACTTTGCCGCGGTACTTGATGGCATAGTCAGGCCGATACTTAGACTTGCGCCTCCCCTGGCTGACCGCCAGCTCCTCCAAGGAAGCCTTAGGAGCAATCTGCGAATCCCTGAACCCCATATCCTCCAGAAGACGCGAGACAAAAAACTGCTCGACAGAGGCCTCGTTGTCAAGGTCATCAAGCGAACAGAATAGATTTCGGGCAACCTGCTTCCTGACCATACTGTCATTGTATGTGGCCAATGGAGGTACCGCCAAGTGTTACATTCACATCCCAAGCGGGCGTAGGCCTGTGTTGTTGACAGTCGTGAAGCAGGTGTGTTGGCCGCGGCCAGTGAGCTGCCTGTTATGGGCCTTGTCGTCGTTTTACACCGGAGTATCATCGTGACGTGGCGACTCCACTGTTGAATACGGGCCCTTCGATCGCGTCTATGGGCCTGGATTGAGGGCCGAGTGAATCGGTGGCGGGTCGGCGGGTCAAACTCGAGCACGATAGACGGGCTCATCCCAATGCAGGGTGGGTTCTGAAGCCGCCGGTCTCGAGTAGGCAGCGGGCGATGTAGTTGTTGAGGTTGCGGAAGCCGAGAGCGGATCCGCGGAGGTGTTCGAGCCGCCCGTTCAGGGCTTCGGTGGGGCCGTTGGAGGTCCCCGGGCGCTCGAAGTAGGCCAGCACGTCAGCTGCGCGCTGGTTCAGGGTTCGACCCAGGCGACGGAGCTCGGCCAAGACCGCGGGCACGCCGTCGCGCAGGGCGGCGATGACGGCGCTCATCGCCGCCCGGCCGGTGGCCCTGTCGGGGTGGCGGTAGGCGGCGATCATCCGTTGGAGGATGCCCCAGGTGGCTTTGACCTGGACGTGCTCGGGATTGGTGAACAGGACCATGAGTCGTTCGCGTTGCCGGTCAGTGAGCAGGTCCTCTCTGGTGTGCAGGGTCCGCCGGGCCCGGTACAGCGGGTCGTTGCTGCGGCCTCGGTGGCCGTGCAGGTCCTGCTGGACCCGGCGCCGGCACTGGTCCAGGGCATCCCCGGCGAGCCGGATGACGTGGAAGGGGTCCATGACCGCCACCGCGCGCGGGAGTTCCTCAGCGGCGGCGGTCTTGAACCCGGTGAACCCGTCCATCGCGACCACCTCCACCGCGTCACGCCACGCCTGGGGCCGGTCGGCGAGCCAGGTCTTGAACGCGGCCTTGGAGCGGCCCTCGAGCATATCCAACAGCCGTGCCGGGCCGGTCCCGTCGCGGATCGGGGTGAGATCAATGACGACTGTGACGTACTTGTCGCCCTTCCTCGTGTGCCGCCAGACGTGCTCGTCGACCCCGATGACCGCGACCCCGTCGAACCGTGCCGGGTCGCCGATCAGGACCCGCGCGCCCTCGGCCAGAACGGCCTCATTCGCGGTATCCCACGCGACCGCGAGCCCTTCGGCGATCCGGGCCACGCTCAGATGCTGCACGACCAGTGCGAGCAGGGCCCACCGCAGTCCAGCCCGGGAGATCTTCGCGCGCGGCTCGGCCGCGGCTGTGGTGTCCTGCCGCCACACCCGCCCGCAGCCGGTGCACCGGTAGCGGCGCACGGCGATCAGCAGCGTCGTGGGTCGCCACCCGAACGGCTCGTGCGCCAGCCGGCGCGTGACCACGTCGTGCACGCTGCCCTCACAGCCGCACCCCCGGCACCACCGGTCATCATCGACAACCCGGCAAGCCAGCACTGCACGATCCGGCTCGAGGCGCTGCCCGGTCACCTCCAACCCGAGACCGTCCAGGCGGCAGAACGTCGTCAGATCGGGCGTGGTGAAGGTACCGTCGGGCATGTCGTGGTCTTCCTGATGGGGAGCGTGAGAACTCCCATCATGTGAAGACCTCGACGCCTACCCCGAGACCGACGCGCCACCCCCGCCACCCACCCTCGTTTGGGATGAGCCCTGAATCGCTGCTTCTACAGCATCATCCGTTGTCGAGGCGCTGAGGTTACGAAGAAACGCCTCGGCGGAGCCGTCAGAATGGACCTGAGGCAGCAGCCCAGGTTGGCTTATCTCTTGCTTCCACGCTTCAATCACTTGGGACACACCAGTGCAGACGACTGCGAGATCCTCCAGCAGCTTCACCGCTGAAGGACGGTAGGAAATCTCCGCTTCGGTAGTCAGATAGCTATCCCCACAGTGTTCGTCATAAAATGCTATGCGCTTGAGGTCTGGATCAGGTGATTGGCCTAGAAGGGCACTTCTTTCATCACCACCAACACTGAAGACAACTTCGCCTGATGGCGTTCCAGGATCACTCGCGAACACATCCGGCAGGATCTTCTCTTGATGACGCGCTCCAACCATTGAGCTGATCACTCGAGCATAACCAGACTTGCCGCTACCGTTGTATCCATACACCACGGTGAGTCCGTTTTCTTTAAATGTAAGTTCTTGGCCAGGAGCAAGACGATTGACGTTAGCGAGATTTTTTACCGCAACCAGTTGAACGGGCTCGGCCTGCGTCACCTGCGGTGGTGTGAGGTTCGAAAACCAACCTCCATCAGGAGGAGACTCAGGTTCCTCGATCAGGCTTCGCGCGATTTCCTCATAATCACGTTCCCCAAGAGTATCCCCAGCAATAATGCGCGCAAGAGCCTTCTGCTGCCACCAAGGTCTTGTTTGCGCCCAGCTCAGTATGTCTTCGTAGGCTGCCACTTGTATGCTCCTTCACTTGCAGGGTTCATAGGGGGAGGAAAACAATGGGCGAATCATACGTCGCCGCTAGTCTCGACTCGTTCAAAAGCCGTGGCGCACTGCGCCCCAACAGAACATGACTTCCCCAATAGCTCCAAGGATGTAGTCATGAGTAGTCGAGAAGAAGGAAGGCTCTGCACTCACTTCTTCCCGCCAGACGTTAGTCCAGAGCGGAACTCCACCACGTCTCCGTCTTCCATCACGTAGTCCTTGCCCTCCATGCGGACCTTGCCGGCAGCCTTAGCCGCCGCCATGGAGCCGGCTTCGACCAGGTCGTCGTAGGAGACGACCTCGGCCTTGATGAAGCCCTTCTCGAAGTCCGTGTGGATGACGCCGGCTGCCTTGGGGGCGGTGTCGCCCTTGTGGATGGTCCAGGCGCGCGCCTCCTTCTCACCTGCAGTCAGGTAGGTCTGCAGGCCGAGGGTGTCGAAGCCGACGCGGGCCAGCTTGTCCAGGCCCGACTCGTCCTGGCCGGACTCGGCGAGCATCTCGCGGGCGTCCTCGTCGTCCAGCTCGACCAGCTCGGCCTCGAACTGGGCGTCCAGGAAGATGGCCTCGGCGGGCGCGACGAGGGCGCGCAGCTCGTCCTTCATCTCCTCGTTGTCCATCTCGGCGGCATCCATGTTGAACACGAAGATGAAGGGCTTGGAGGTCATCAGCTGGAAGGAACGCAGCGCGTCCTGGTCGAGCTTGGCACCCTCGGGGCCCGACAGGAGCTCGCCGCGCTCCAGCAGCTCCAGGGCGGCGCGCGCGGTCTCGAGCACGATAGGTTCGGTCTTCTTCCCACGCACCTCCTTCTCCAGGCGCGGGATCTGCTTCTCCACCGTCTGCATGTCGGCCAGGATCAGCTCGGTCTTGATGGTCTCGATGTCCGAGGCCGGGTCCACCTTCCCGTCCACGTGCACCACGTCGGGGTCGGAGAAGGCGCGCGTCACCTGGCAGATGGCGTCGGCCTCGCGAATGTTGGCAAGGAACTGGTTGCCCAGGCCCTCGCCCTCGGACGCGCCGCGCACGATCCCGGCGATGTCCACGAAGGACACGGTGGCGGGAATGATGCGCTGGGAGCCGAAGATCTCGGCCAGCTTCTCCAGGCGCGGATCCGGCAGTGGCACGACGCCGACGTTGGGCTCGATGGTCGCAAACGGGTAGTTCGCGGCGAGCACGGTCGCGCGAGTCAGGGCGTTAAACAGGGTGGACTTGCCGACGTTGGGCAGTCCGGCGATACCGATAGTGAGAGACACAGCCCCATCCTATCGGAGCGCACCGGCGGGCGTTGTCCTACTTGGTGTGGTTTGGCCCGGCCACGCGGGGCGCGTGGGGGCGTGCGGGAGCCATGCCCGCCTTCTTCAGGTCGGCGCGCAGGTCGCGGGGAAGCGCGAACGTCGTCGATTCCGTCTCGGTGCGGGCCACCTCGACGGTGGGGAATCCGCGCGCCTGCAGCCACTCGATCACCTCGCGCACGAGGATCTCCGGCACCGACGCGCCCGACGTGAGCCCGACGGTGCGCGCCCCGACGAACCAGGATTCCTCCAGCTCCTCGGCCTTGTCAACGCGGTGGGCGCCGCCCGCCCCCGCCTCGAGGGCGACCTCGACGAGGCGCACGGAGTTCGAGGAGTTCGCCGAGCCGACCACGACCATGACATCCACCTGGGGGGCAATATGCTTGACGGCGCCCTGGCGGTTCTGGGTGGCGTAGCAGATGTCGTCCGAGGGAGGGTCGATCAGCTGCGGGAAACGCTCGCGCAGCCGGTCCACGGTCTCGCGCGTCTCATCCACGGACAGGGTGGTCTGGGAGATCCACACGACGCGGGAGGGGTCACGCACGACGACCGCATCGACCTCGTCGGGGCTGCCCACGACCTGAATGTGATCGGGGGCCTCGCCGAAGGTGCCCTCGACCTCCTCGTGCCCCTGGTGCCCCACGAGGATGATGTCGTAATCCTCCTTGGCGAAGCGCACGGCCTCGCGGTGCACCTTGGTCACGAGCGGGCAGGTCGCGTCGATCGTCGCCAGGTGACGGGTGGCGGCCGAGGCATGCACCGCCGGGGAGACGCCGTGCGCGGAAAAGACGACGCGCGCACCCTCGGGCACCTCGTCGGTCTCCTGCACGAAGATCGCCCCGCGCTTGGTCAGCGACTCGACGACGAACTTGTTGTGGACGATTTCCTTACGCACGTACACGGGCGCGCCGTACAGCTCGAGGGCCTTCTCGACGACGTCGACGGCACGATCCACCCCGGCGCAGTATCCGCGGGGCGCGGCCAAGAGGATGCGCCCGCTGCCCTCGCCGCGTCCTTCGGGCAGGGGAACCTCGGCGCTGGCGTGCAGGTCGACGTTTTCACTCATGCCCACAACCCTATCGCTCGGGGCGCCGGGCGTGCGCGGGGGCCAGGCAATCGCACACCGTCGCCGAGGCGTCGGCCGAGCGCGGCGCTCGGCCCGAGCCTGTGGCATGCTGGGTCCGTGACCTCGCCCCACACCGCCGCCCCCTCGCCAGACTCCCCCTCGCCAGGCTCTCCCGCATCCGCACTCCCCCCGGCTGCCCGCGCGGCCGACACGACGCGGGAGAACCCGTGGCCGCTGCGCAGGCTGACGGAGAACATCAAGGTGTACGTGGACCGTATGAGCCCCCTGTGGGTCGAGGGTCAGGTCGTGGAGTACAAGGTGCGGCCGGGAGCAAAGATGCACTTCCTGACGCTGCGCGACCTTCAGACCGACACGTCGATGACGGTCACGGCCTGGGCGGGCGTCATGGACGCCGCTCCCCTGACGGAAGGGGCGCGCGTCGTCACCCGAGTCAAGCCCGTGTTCTGGGAGCGTTCGGGCCGCCTCAACCTCCAGGCAGCGGAGATCCACCTGCAGGGCGTGGGCGACCTGCTCGCCCAGATCGAGGCTTTGCGCGCCCGCCTGGCCGCCGAGGGACTCTTCGCGCAGTCCCGCAAGAAGCCCCTGCCCTTCCTCCCCCGCACGATCGGGCTGATCTGCGGGAGGAACGCCAAGGCCAAGGACGACGTGGTGGTCAACGCCTCCGAGCGGTGGCCCCACGCGCGCTTCGAGATCCGCGAGGTCGCCGTCCAGGGTGACCGCTGCGTGGCGGAGGTCGGCGCCGCCCTGGCCGAGTTGGACGGCATGAGCGGCGTGGACGTCATCGTCATCGCGCGCGGAGGCGGAGCCGTGGAAGACCTGCTCCCCTTTTCCGACGAGCGCCTCGTGCGAGCCGCGGCAGGCGCCCACACCCCCATCGTGTCGGCCATCGGACACGAAGGCGACTCCCCGCTTCTGGACCTCGTGGCCGACTACCGCGCCTCGACTCCGACGGACGCGGCTCGCCGCGTCGTACCCGACGAGGCCCGCGAGCGCGACGGCATCGCCCAGGCCGTCGGTCGCATGCGAGGAATGCTCGCGGCCCGCCTGGCGACCGAACGCTCGAACCTGACGCTCATCTCCACCCGGCCGGTGCTGCGCGGACCCGAGGCGATCCTCGAGAGCCACCGCACGGCACTGTCCCAGCACGTGGTGGCCATGCGCTCCTGCCTGGAGCGGCGCCTCGCCACCGAACGCCAGGGCCAAACTCGCTTGCGCGCGACGCTGACCGCCCTGTCCCCGCGCGCAACGCTGGATCGCGGATACGCGCTGCTCAAGACGCCGTCGGGCGCTCTTATCACCTCCTCGCAGCAGGTGAAGAAGGGCGACCTCATCGAGGGGATCCTCGCCTCTGGCCGCATGGTTGCTCAGGTCGTGGGCGCGACTGCCCCCGCGCCGCCGGACGACCGGTAGCCTCCCCCCACCCCACCACCCGCACAACGTAAGGAAGAACACAATGACCTCGAAGGAACAGCTTCCCGACCCCGAGTCCCTCGGATACGAGGCCGCGCGCGACGAGCTCGTGCGGATTGTTCAGGCACTTGAGGGAGGTCAGGCCCCCCTAGAGGACACGCTGACGCTGTGGGAGCGCGGCGAGGCCCTGGCCGCCCGCTGCTCGCAGATCCTGGACGGCGCGCAATCGCGTCTGGCCGAGAAGACCGGGCAGCAGGCGCCCGAGGCGCGCTAGGGTGGAGAGCACACACCGCACACCACCGTTTCGGCGAGGAGAACGCATGGCGCGCCCGTCCACCCCCCACGTGCTCGCGATCGGCGAGGCTCTCATTGACATCGTCATCGCGCACGACCAACCGGAGTGCCCCTACGAGATTCCGGGAGGCTCACCGGCGAACGTCGCGGTGACGCTGGGGAGGCTGGGACGCCCGGTTGCCCTGGCCACGTGGATCGGCTTGGACGAGCTGGGTCGCCTCATCGAGTTCCACCTCACGGACTCCGGGGTACGCCTCACGGAGGACTCGCGGGGCGCTTCCCACACGTCGACGGCGCTCGCGCGCCTGGATGAGACCGGCGCGGCTTCCTACACCTTCGACCTGGAGTGGGCCCCCACAGCCCCCATCGACGTGCCCGACAGCGCGCGGATCCTCGTCGCCGGGTCGATCTCGGCGAGTATTGAGCCCGGGGCCGACGCGGTCCTTGACGCTCTTGCCCGGGGTCGCGACCACGCCCTCGTCTGCTTCGACCCCAACGCGCGTCCCTCCATCATGGGAGACCCGACGGACGCCCTGGCCTCGGTTGAGCGCTTCATCGCGCTCTCGGACGTCGTGAAGGTCTCGGACGAGGACCTCGCGTGGCTCACGGGCGACTGCGACATCGACGAGGTCGCCCGGCGCTGGCTGGACCTCGGCCCCTCGATCGTGATCGTGACCCGCGGCAAGCACGGCTGCGTGGCGTTCACATCCGGCGGGCTGCGCGTGGCCAAGTCCGCGGGCGATGTTGATGTCGTCGACACGGTCGGGGCGGGCGATTCCTTCATGGGCGGCGTCATTGACGCCCTGTGGGGCATGGGGTTGCGCGGCGCGACGGCGCGCGAGGAGCTGAAAGATATCGGAGAGGACCGGCTTCGGGTGATCCTCGACCGGGCGAGCGCCGTCTCGGACGTCACGGTCTCCCGTAAGGGCGCGAACCCTCCCTGGGCGCACGAGCTGCCCTGAGGCCCCGCGAGCGCGCAGCCCTACTTGCCCATGCGGCGTTCCCGCTGCGCGTACGAGCGCAGGGCGCGCAGAAAGTCGACGCGACGAAAGTCGGGCCAGTAGACCTCGCAAAAGTAGTATTCCGAGTGCACGGACTGCCACAGCATGAATCCGGAGAGGCGCTGTTCTCCCGATGTCCGGATGACGAGGTCGGGGTCGGGCTGGTCCTTCGTGTACAGGTGAGCGGTGATATCCGCGTCGGTAAAGGAATCGGCCAGCTCTTCCAGGGTGCGTCCCTCGGCCGCCGCTTCGCGCATCATGGAGCGCACGGCCTCGGTGATCTCGTGTCGGCCGCCGTAGCCGACGGCAATGTTGACCGTCATCCCCACCGTGCCTTCCGTGCGCGCCACCGACGCCCGAAGGTCTGCCGCGACGCGTTCGGGCAGCAGGGAGAGGTCCCCGACGAGGGCGAGCTTCCAGCGTTCCTGGTCGGCCAGGAGGGAGACGGCCTCGCAGATGATGCGCAGCAGCTCTCCCAGCTCGGCGGCGTCGCGCGAGAGATTGTCGGTAGACAAAAGCCACAGGGTGACGATGGAGACACCGGCGTCGTCGGCCCACTGGAGGAACTCCGAGATCTTGCCGGCGCCCGCGCGGTGCCCCTGGGACGCGGTGGCCCCCAGGGACTTCGCCCAGCGCCGATTTCCGTCGAGGATGACGCCGATGTGCGCCGGAACGTTCGCCTCGGACAGTTCGGCTTTGAGGCGACGCTCGTACATGTCGTAGAGCATGTTCCACTGGGCCATGACGTCCCTCCTGCTGGTGTCGCGCCCCATGGCGCGGCGTACTCTTGTCCTGTTAAGGGTATCGCGCCGCAGGACGCAGGGAAACAGATGCCTTCTCGGAACGCGAGAAGTATGTTCCCGCTCAAACCTACGGCGTAGTAACCTACGGGATCGTAGGAAGAGGACAGAGGTACCGCATGAAGATCGCATCACTCACACCGAAACAGTGGTTCTCGGGACAGCTCGTGCAGATCAAACCCAAGCTGCGCGGCTGGCTCCACCTGGCCGCAACCCCCCTCTCGCTCGCCGCCTCGATCGTCCTGGTGTGCCTGGCGCCCACGCCAGCAACCAAGTGGGGCTCCGCCGTCTACCTGGCGTGTTCCCTCGTGCTGTTCGGCGTGTCAGCCACGTATCACCGCTTCTACTGGGCTCCCCGCTGGGAGACCCTGTGGAACAGGTTGGACCACTCCAACATCTTCCTGCTCATCGCCGGCACCTACACGCCGCTCACGATCGCGCTCCTGGACCGCTCCGACGCTACAGTTCTCCTTTCGGTCGTGTGGAGCGGAGCACTCTTCGGCATCGTTCTCAACCTCTTCTGGCCCGGCGCACCGCGCTGGCTCAAGACCCTCATCTACGTTGCCCTCGGATGGGTCGCCGCATGGTATCTGCCGCAGCTGTGGGCGGGCGGCGGCCCGGCCATCGTCTTGCTGATCCTTGCCGGCGGCATCCTGTACACCCTCGGAGCAATCGTCTACGGCATGAAGAAACCCGACCCCTCCCCCACGTGGTTCGGCTTCCACGAGATCTTCCACGCCTTTACGGTCGCGGCGTGGGCGTGTCACTGCGTCGCCGTCTACCTGGCGGTCCTGTGGGCCTAAGACGCCCCGCGCAGCGCTTGCCGTGACGGCCTTTGGTCTTGCTACACTCGACACCATGCGCGTCGGCACCCGTGTGTCGGCGCTTCACTACTGACACGTCATTGGAGGAACCATGGCTGACACACAGTGGCTCACGCAGGCCCAGTACGACCTGCTCGCAAGCGAGCTGAAGGAGCGCGTCGAGGTCAAGCGCGTCGAGATCGCGCGCCTCATCGACGCGGCCCGCCAGGAAGGCGACCTGCGCGAGAACGGCGGATACCACGCCGCACGCAACGAGCAGTCCATGAACGAGACCCGCATCCAGGCCCTCCAGGAGATGCTCGAGCACGCCGAGGTCGGCGAGACCCCCGCCGACGACGGCATCGTCGAGCCCGGCATGGTTGTTACGGCTCTGGTGGCCGGCCGCGAGCAGAAGTTCCTGCTCGGTTCGCGCGACGCGGGTGGCGACCTGGGGATCCAGGTCTTCTCCGCTCAGGCGCCCCTGGGCGCGGCAGTCATCGGCCACAAGGCCGGCGACAAGCTCTCCTTCGAGGCTCCCACGGGCCGCATGATCGACGTCGAGATCTTGGACGCCAAGCCCTTCGAGGGCTAGGCGACGCAGCAGCGATACAGCGTGCGGGTCCCGCCAGGCGGCGGGACCCGCACGCTATGCGCAAGACGCTCACGGCCGCGCGGGAGTCTCACCCTCTGGCACTTCTTTCTCTCCCGCTGCCGTCGCAGATGCCTCGACACTCTGGGCGCCCTCGTCGGCCTGCGCCTGGCCTCCTGCCCGCTCGGGCGCCCCGTCTGCTGCCTCGTCGCCGGCCTCGTTGGCACGTGCCACGTAGGGGCGCGTGTCCGGCTTACCCGCATACGAGGCGGCGATCTCCTGCTCGAGGGTACCCGGAGATCCCCCTGGGCGGTTCTGCGCGGTTGCCAGCTCGGGCATCGGATCGTAGCCGTGCAGGTACATGACGGTGGCGTTGATGAATGCGGCGATCGGCACGGAGAAGACCGCTCCCGCAATCCCGGCGATTGCCGAACCCGCGGTGATGACCAGCATGACGGCCACGGGGTGCAGGGACACGGCATTGGACATCATGAAGGGCTGGAGGATGTTGGACTCAACCTGCTGGACGACCAGGATGATGACCAGCATGATGATGGCCTTCGTCAGGCCCCCGTTCACGGCGGCGACGAGAACGGCAATCACGCCCGAGGTCAGGGCGCCGAGGATCGGGACGAACGCGGCGAAGAACGTGATCACACCGATCGGAATGGCAAGGGGGACCCCGAGGAAGAAGGCACCCAAGGCGATGCCGATGGCGTCGATCGCTGCGACCTGAATCTGGGTGCGTACGTACGATCCGAAGGTCGCCCATCCGCGAATCGAGCTCTCGTAGACGGGGACGCGGGCGCGCGCGGGAAGCAGGCGCACGCACCACAGCCAAATCGAGCGGCCCTCTTTCAGGAAGAAGAACAGGCAGAACAGCATGGTCAACCCGGAGGTTGCCAGCGTCCCCACGGACGAGGTGATGTTGAGCGCACCCGTCGCCAGGGCCTCCTTGTTGGTGTTGAGCCAGCTGACGAGCTCGGAGCGCAGCTGCTCGACCCACTGGTTGAGGACCGTGGTGTCGATCTTGAGCGGCCCGTTTTGCAAGAACTCGTTGTGCGTGATCGTATCGAGCAGCGCGCGGAAGCCATCAGCGGCCTGGGTTGCCAGCTGCGGAACCTGCTGGATCAGTTCGGCAGCCGCCTGACTGAGCGCGCCCGCGATGACCGCAAAGAAGACCAGTAAGCCGACCGCAGCCGCCAGCGACGGCGGGAAATGCAGCTTGCGTCGCATCCACGACACGAGGGGCTCGAGCAGCACGGCAACCGTCAGCGCGATGGCGACGGGCATGATGACGATCGTCAGCCGGGCGGCGCCCCACAGGACGGCGGCGACGAGGCCCACGACGACCAGGGTGCGCCACGAGATCGCCGCGGCGACGCGGAGGGTGCGCGGGACCGCGTTAGCGGCGTCCTTTTCATCCTGCAGTTCCTCGCGTACGGAAACGAAGACGGGGGCGGGCGCCGGATGTTCGGCGTTCTTCGCGGGCAGGACGGCGGTAAGCCGCCCCATCAGGTCGGACAGCTTCCAGCGCGGTTGATCATGTGTGTCGGCCACGGAACCTCCTCTGTTTCCTCCCTAAGCCTACCCGCATGGCCTCGCTTGTCCACGCTTCGCGCGCTCAGCGAGCGAGCCGGGAGGCTGCGGTGGTGAAATGAGGGGCATGAGATCAATTTTTTCGTTGGCCCATACAGGGCTTCGCGTGTCGCGTCACGCGGTTCTTGGCTCGTCGATGACAGAGGATGCGGGAGCTGGCCAGGAAGTCATTTTCCTCGCGGCAGGGTGCTTTTGGGGCGTCGAGAAGGCCATGTGGAATGCCCCGGGCGTCGTCTCGACGGCCGTGGGTTACATGGGCGGGCACACGCCCCAACCGACCTACGAGCAGGTATGCGCCCACGGGACGGGGCATGCCGAGACGGTCAGAGTCGTCTTCGATACGGCCACAACCAGCGCCGCCCGCCTGATACGCCTCTTCTTCGAGATCCACGATCCCACGCAGGTGGGCGGACAGGGCAACGACATCGGGGATCAGTACAGGTCCCACATCTGGACGACGACCGCCGCTCAGCTCGACGACGCTCTCGGCCTGCGCGACGCCTACCAGGAGGCGCTGAGCGCTCGCGGCTTCGGCCAGATCCAGACGGGCATCTCCCCCGCCCCGGCCTCGGAGGCCAACGAGCGCTTCTGGTACGCCGAGGACTACCACCAGCAGTACCTTTTCAAGAACCCGGGCGGCTACGAGTGCCACGCGCGCACCGGGATCGCCTGCCCGGCGCTGCCACGCTCGTAGAGGCTCGCACGGTCGGGCGGGCGTCGTTACCGCCGCGTCATTCGCGTCGGCGATTCACGCCAACGACATGGTGGTGGGCCGCACGAAATTGCGCGGCCCACCACCATCGTGTCACCCGCCAGGGTCAGGAGACTCCGAGGATGTCGGTGACGAAGACGAGGGTGGCACCGCCGGGAATGCCCGCCTGCGGGACCCCGCGTTCGCCGTAGCCCAGCGAGGAGGGGATGGACAGCAGGACGCGGTCGCCCACGCGCTTGCCCACCAGGCCCTCGTCCCACCCCGGGATGACCATGCCGACCCCGATCTGGAAGGAGAGCGCTCCCCCTCGGTCAAAGGAATTGTCGAAGTCGGTGTCCGAGCCGAAGACCGCGCCGTAGTAGTGGCAGGTGATGGTGTCCCCGGCCTCGACCTGCTGGCCGTCGCCCGCGTGCAGCACCTCGACGGCGAGCGCGTCGCAGGGGGTTCCCTCGAAGGCAAGTGAGGGCTTGCGGCCAAACTCGCCGGTGACCGTGATGTTCTCCATGGTGTCTTTCCTTTGCGGTGTGAGTGAGGCGCTGCCCGTCAGTCGCGGCGCATGAAGTAGGACAGGATCTTGAGAATCTCCAGGTAGATCCACACGACGTCGGTCATGATCGCGAAGGTGCACTGCCACGCCCAGCGAGCGGGCACGCCGTAGGCGACACCAACCTTGACGGCGTCAAAGTCGCGCACCAGGCAGGTGACGCCCACGAACACGGCGATCGCGCCGATGATGACCCCCAGCGGGATGCCCCAGATACGCACGTTGTTGACGGCGGCCATGTTGACCAGGCCGGTCGACGACAGCAGCAGGCTCACCGCGTAGTAGACGAAGAACGCCAGGGAGCCGATGCCGGCGATGCGGGTCAGGGTCGCAGAGTTGCGCACGAAACCCATCGTGAAGGCGCCCAGGGTCGTGCCGATGACCACGAGCGTGGCCACGACCGCGGTCACGACGATGCCCGGGAAGCGCGACTCGAAGGAGAAAGACAGCGCCCCCAGGATGAAGCCTTCCACGAGAGAGAAGGCGATGACCAGTGCGGGACGAATCGTCTTGGAAAATTGAATGAAGAGGGACAGGCCGACGGCCACCAGCAGCGCCGGGAGCAGCGCGAGCATCGCCAGAGCGGGGGCGACCAGGCCGCCGAACCACCCCACCGACGCGCCGACGAGGAGAAGCCCAAAGCAGATGATGGACTTGACGACGACGTCGTCGTAGGTCATGACGCCCCGGTCCACCGCGTCTGCGGCAGGCGCGTTCATCATCGCCTCGTAGGAGGCCATCGAATCATCGTAGCCTGCCGGAGCCGCCTGAGGAACCCCGTAGACGGGCCCGCGATCAGCCGCCTGACCGGCCTGCGCGCCGGAGGATCCGCTCTCCTCGGGCGCACCGTAGGGGTTCGTCGAACCGCCGAAGGGATTGTGAGCCTGCTGGGAGGCGGGCTGGTAGCCGGGCATCGCAGGATACCCCGCGGGTGTCGTGGTCTGAGCCGACCAGTCTTTGACGATGGAGTTCATCACCGGGTTGGCCATAGTATCTCCTTGGTCCGTTGTGGTGTCTCTAGTGTCGCACGAGGCCTCGCCATACACGAAACGCACGCCCTGCGCGCGGCCCAACACCGGCGAACGGGCGCGGCAGTGGCTCCCCGGCCTCGTCTGAGGACGAAAACGGTGCCCCCGGTGGGACTCGAACCCACAACACACCGATTTTAAGTCGGCCGCCTCTGCCAATTGGGCCACGGGGGCGCGATGCGCGTGTCCAGCCTACGGGAGGGGAAGCACCGACTCAACCGGCGTCACGGATCATCGCCATCGCGATGCCGTCCAGGATGTCGTGTTCGGAGGTGACGATCCGGTCGATGGGATGCCCCTCACGCTCAGCGCGCTCGAGGACGCGGCGGACGATGCGGCTCCAGATGAGCGCGCCCGCGGCGATCACGTCCTCACGTCCCTGCGGCATGAAGCCCAGCGACGCCTTGACCGAGGCGGGCTGATCGACCATGAAGCGCACGGCCTGATCAATCTCCTCCCGGGTCAAACGTGCGCCGTGAATGAGTTCGGGCTGATAGGAGGTCAATCCCAACGCCTGCGCAGTCAGCGTTGTCACGGTGCCGGCGACACCGACGAGCGAGCGCACGCGAGCGAGATCCACCGATTTTTCGGCGGCATCGAGCTGCTCATCGATCCACGCGATCGCGCGTTCCTGATCGCCCGGCGCGACGCCCGACGAGGGGTCTGTCTCGGCAAAGAACTTCTCGGTGACGCGCACCGCTCCCATGTCGATCGAGACGGCCTGTTCGACGCGCGTGCCGCCCGCCACCAGTTCCGTCGACCCCCCGCCGATGTCGACAACCAGCATCGGGGCGGGCAGACCATCCCCCAGGCCTGCGACAGCGCCGCCAAAGGACAGGGACGCCTCCTGCGTCCCCACGACCACCTCGGGTTCGACGCCGATCACCGCTTGGATCTGGCGGACGAAGTCGCCGCTGTTGGACGCGTCCCGGGTTGCCGAGGTCGCGACGAAGCGGGTGCGGGTCGCCCCCGCCGCCTCGATCATCCGCTGGTACTCGACGGTGGCTTCGACGGTCCTTTCGATCGCCGCCGGGTCGAGGTAGCCTCGAGCGTCCACCCCCTGCCCCAGGCGCACGATACGCATCTGGCGGGTCAGGTCGCTCAGGTGGACGGTCCCATCCTCCCCCATGCTCCCGTCGGCGACAAGGAGTCGGATCGAGTTGGTTCCACAGTCAATGGCAGCTACGCGGGTCATCACGGTCGTTTCTCGTGGGTTACGTCCCCGGAAAAAGCCCGGGGCTGGCTCAGTTTCTTTCAGCAGAAGCAGCGGTGCGGCGAGAAGAGGCCGCGCTCGTCAAGCATCGTCAGGACGCGGTCGCCGATCGGGTTGACGCCGGGGCCGGCGGCGAGGGAGTGTCCGACCAGGGCGTGCAGGCACTTGACGCGCGTGGGCATTCCCCCGGCGCTCACCCCGGAAATCTCCGGGACCTCACCGAGGGTCAGGCGAGCCTCGATATACGCGCGGTGCGCGCGCTCGTAGGCGCCGCGCAGGTCCTCGTCCGCGGCGAGGTCCTCGTTGAGGCGTTCCATGACGTGCTCCGCCTCGAGGGTGGAGGCGCCCTTCACGGCGGCGGGGTGGGTGAGGTAAAAGGTCGTGGGGAAGGGCGTACCGTCGGGAAGGCGCGGGGAGGTTGCAACAACCAGGGGGCATCCACACACGCAGCGCGCGGCGATACCGACGACGCCCCGAGGGACGCGTCCCAGCTGCTCTCGCAGGACCTCCAGGTCATCGTCGGTGGCGTCGGTGGTGTGTGCGAGGCTCATTCTGCGCTTTCTTGGCCGGTTGTGCTCCCCTGACCCGACTGGCTGTTTTCTGCCGACGGGACGGGCGTCGAGGTGGGCGGCTGGTCCGCCTTCCCCACCAGGATAGCGAGCTGCTGCACCCATGGGCGCGCGGGCCCTGTGGGTGCGGCCGCCGCAGCCAGCGCGGAGTCCTGGTATTGCGCCCCCGGATCGACGACCGTGTACTGGGTCTCACCCGGCCGCACGTATCCGAGGCGCTCGCGCGCCTGGGTCGAGATGTAGTCCGGGTCGTTCCACAGGTCGAGCTGGCGCTGCATCTGGGCGTTCTTCTCCTGCTGCTCGGCGACCTGCGCCTTGATCTGCGCCAGCTCGCGTTCCTGCTGCCACCACTGGTAGACGCTGGGAACAAGCATGACGGCGAGGATCGCGGCGACCGTGAGGACGACGACGAGGCGCGTCGAGACGTCGAGGCCGCCGATGGACAAGACGGCGGGGCCATCGCGCTCAACGTGTCTGTCCGCTGCCAGAGCGCCCCGCCGCGCTCCTCGTTTCTTGCGGTCGGTCGACGCCTGGTCCTTAGCTCCGCGCGCCGGAGCACTCTCCCCGCCCGCGAGCTTGGCGGCCTGGGCGGCCGCGCGACGCTGGCGCGATTTCTCCGCGTTGATCTCTCGCGTCGTGCGCGACGCATCGGATGAGGTGCGGCGGCGCCTGGAGGGACGGGAGGAGGGACGACGGCTTGCCATTGTTCTATCGTGCCTTACGTCTGTTTGTTTGGATCGGCCCCACGCCGATAAGACTCCGCGCGGGTCCGGAGGGACCCGCGCGGAGCTATGCGGCTAGTTGCCGACGCTCACTTGGCGAAGCGAGGGAAGGCGGAGCGGCCGGCGTAGACGGCCGCCTCGCCCAGCTGTTCCTCGATGCGCAGGAGCTGGTTGTACTTGGCAACGCGGTCGGAGCGGGCGGGAGCACCGGTCTTGATCTGGCCGGAGTTCGTCGCGACGGCGAGGTCGGCAATCGTGGTGTCCTCGGTCTCGCCCGAACGGTGCGAGGTCATCGTACGGTAGCCGTTGCGGTGTGCTTCCTCGACGGCATCGAGGGTCTCGGTCAGGGAGCCAATCTGATTGACCTTGACGAGCAGCGCGTTCGCGGCAC
>ERZ772948.368-NODE-368-length-29208-cov-6.848283_pt1 | contig 29208 bp, 33 predicted proteins | sample MGYA00511945_ERZ772948 | MGnify/ENA primary metagenome ERZ772948 (study PRJEB29015, sample SAMEA2737927) | human oral metagenome | biome: human oral; feature: human-associated habitat; material: dental | place: China | collected 2141 ... | reverse complement strand
CTCATTTTCCATCACAGTTTGAATCGAATATAACTTCTGATCTAATAAAGTATGAATATTTCTTCCGACTGGACAGTTAGGATTCGGACTTTCATGGAAATGGAATAGTTCTCCATTTTCTAAAGGTTCAATTGCGAGATACACATCACAAAAACTAATTTCATTAAGTGGTCTAGTGGTATCTACTCCACCAGTTCCTCTTGCAACGGTAACTAATCCAGCATTTTTAAGTTGTGTCAAAATATTTCGAATAATAACAGGATTCACATTTATACTCTGCGAAAGAAAATCACTAGTGAGTTTATGTGTACCTTTAAATGTCTCTACACAGGCAAATATATGTAATGCGATTGTAAAACGGCTAGATATCTGCATTTCAATTTCCTCCCGCCATCATTCTATTACTTTTTTGTTGTAAGTTAAACTATTACATTAGAACTTGCCATTTTGGTTCTGCCATGTTTCCTTTTCAGCAATTGTTTCCATTACATCCCAATGTTCCGCAATCTTACCATTTTCAACTCTAAATAGATCATAGAAAGAAGTTGGCTTACCTGCAAAAGTTCCTTCAGATACAGCAAGAACATAATTACCCTGTGCAAGTACTTGATAAGTTGTATTATAAATCATCTGAATTCCTTGTTTTGCAAGAGTTTCAAGTGCAGCACCCAATCCAGATACACCATCTGCAATTGCAGTATTATGCTGAATATATGCATCGCCATTAAAATAGGATAATGTATTTTCTGGTACCTTATTCTGCAATACATCATAAATGAAATTACTTACAAGTTTACGATTCTCTTCTGTCTTCTCTAAATCCTCAAGGTTATCATATCCGTCAATCTGTGAGTGTCCTGATGGATTCACAGAAGCCTTTGTAGCAAGATTGTCCCAGTGTTCAGCAATTTTTCCTTCTTTATCAAAACGGAAAATATCAAACGCCACCTGTTTACCCATACCAGCAAAGTTATACACAGTTTGCAAGAACACCTTATCACCATCTTCAAATGCTCTGATATTTTCAACTGTTGTCTTTACTGGTGCAGATGCTAGATATTCTACTGCTTCTACAAATGCACCGGATCCAGTACCATACGCTAGATTATGCTGAATATAATCCTCTGCTAATAATTCCTTTGCCTTTTCTGTATTGCCTGTTGTAAATGTGTTGATTAACTCTAATGCCTTTTCGATTTTTGTCATGTTGTTATTCTCCTTTACCTGCTTGTTGTAATATTTATCATTACAACAAGCAGAACTACATTAACATTGCAAAAATGTAATGTCAAGCATTACAACCAATTTTTTTGAATGTTAAATCCTTGTATTATAAAGAAAAACTATGCTCTATCTCTTGCTATATTTGAGATATTACATAGCTAACTTCAAATCAATTACTTGGTTTCTATTAATTTTTCAATATTGAATACTTTTACTAAAGTCCAAATTAATCCAACTGATAATAAGATATGTCCTAAACCACTCATTCCATTCAACGCTGACATATTGATGGTATTTCTATTCATATCTAAAGCTTCAACAATTAGACTCACAATTTCATGAACACCAAGCACAAACATATTTACAACAGTAAACACGAGTCCTGACTCCATCACATAAATTGGATGCTTCAACTTCTGTAGTTGTTCATTCGACATATTACCTGTCAAAAGATATAAGAGCAACATACCAATAAAACCAAGTGTTAAGACATGTCCATGAATCTTACCTAAATGTGTTGGCTCGTAATATAAATAGAATTTGCTGAACTCACGATAGAAAACACCAGCAAGCAATCCCATAATTAGGTTTGTAAACGCAAGCCCTAGTAGATTGATTCGCTCAAAAGTACAAATATAATACTTATATCCAAATACAACTATCAATAAATATGCAACTGTCTTAGGCATCATAAGTGCGCCAACGATTGGATATGTATCACTCCATAATACGACTGGAATATAGAATAGAAAGCTAAGAAAAATCAAAATCCACATATTAGCCAATCCTTCTTTCACCCTTTCCTGATATGACCAGTAAATGAGTAAAGCACCCATAATTGCGAAAGGAATATTACGATAAATACCAAACATATAATTTCCTTCTGCTGTGCCCCAGTTATTCATTGGCATCAGAACTAGAATGATTCGTACTAGCGCTAATGCGTAGATTATTAACATTTTATTTTTTTCCATATCACCACTTTGTCTACGATAAAAGTAATAATACAGAACATAGAAAACAGTCATAGTGATACTAGTTATAAATTGCCCCCATGACAATACAAAACTATATGTTTCAAAGCCAAAAGGACTAAGATGTGCAACGATTCTTGGAACTAAGTGGAATGCATCCCCCATGCCTAATAAAATTGCCATGATACCAAATAACTTTGCACCTTTTGTTTTTTCTAGCAATAGTCTAACGCCTAAACCAATTACAAGTGATAAATATGTCACATCAAATAAACTCTCAAAGATTGCCATTATCATTTACTCCTTTCATAATCCAATGAATATGCTGGCTAAATTTCTTTTGGAATTCCTGTGAAGACCACTGCTCCTGAAAGTTCCTTTTAATTAGCATGTGTATAACTCCTTGCAGATAATACATTTTTTCTCTTTCAATTGAGTTTTGATCTGTAAAAATTTGAATTTGACTCTGATACTCCTTTTTCCATCTCACATCCAGATTTTCATCCCAGTAAAGATATCTATTTTTATAAATAGAATATGCATCTGGGGCAAAGAGAATATCTGAAATTAACGCACTATACTCCAGCAAAGCTATTTCAAGATTACCTTTTTTCTCATAAAGTAGCTTCATAAATAACTTATGAATATCCGTCACTTCTACATTCAAAACGGTAAAGTATGCATCTTCAAGATCATCAAAGTATTGATAGAAGCTCCCCCTTGCAATTCCTAACTCTTCAACAATCTCCTTGACCGTAACCTCTTGAAATGGTTTTTCTTGAAATATCTTTTTTAAAACAATCAATACTTTTTCTTTCTTATCAGTTTTCAAGTTTTCAAAAGTATCTTTCGCCAAATACATTACCCCCAAAAATGACACTGTGTCACTTCATAAATTAATTATGAATGACATAGTGTCATTTGTCAAAATATTTACTCTGATTTAAATATAAATCATTAAATAATCATTGCTTCCTTCTATATACTTTCCTTTTGCTACTATAGGTTGAATCATTTATGAAATCATGATTCATAAAACGAAAATATCTTATAAAACAAAGCGATATACATTTACTTTTCTTATACCAGCTTGATATATATCACTTGTTTCCGGAATATCCGCGATTTCCAAAAGTGTTCCACCCAGCCTTTCACAAGTTCGCAATGATGCAATGTTATTTGGTTCACATGTAATGATTAAATAGCCTAACTCATGTTCTCTTGCTAACGCAAATAATAGTTTACAAGCTTTTGCAGCGTAATGATGCCCTCTAAAATTCTCGTCAATCTGATATCCGATATTGCCTCCAAGATATGTTTTATCATTATGCCCTACTCTTAAATTACATTCGCCAATTTTCCTACCGTCAAGCAAACAGATATGAAAATGATAAGCAGGAAGCCCTTCTTTTTTAGGTTGTCCTTCCGTCGTTTGTATTAGATATAAATAGATCTCTTGATTCTTCAGTTTATGCGTTGTAAAAATATTTTCCACGCTTAATTTCACGCACACTTCCATTACATTGACAAACTTGCAAAATGCATTGCAATTCTACGAGAATCAAATCTTTCTCTCAGATAAATATTGCTTGATTTCATCCGCAGTCAATTTTCTTACTTGTGTATTTGGATATTCCTTATATTCTTTCACTGAAAAAATAGGGCTCATTTTTTCAGAAGATTTCCCTTTATTCTTTTTTAAGTATAAGTGTAGTTCTTCATCGTTTGCGAAAATTTTATAAGAAAGTCTGCCATCTTTATTTTTCAGTTCATAAATGCCGCATGGTTTTTTCATTGTATAATCAGCTGTTCTTAAGTATAATTTTGCAATTTCTAGCGACTTAAATGGAAAATTCCATCTCTGTAATAGTCTGTTCGGATCACGTTCAATACAAATGCATCTACCGCAACTGCCACAAATATATTGCATATGATTCTCTAAACACTCTAACGGATTTAATAGCGGGGTAATTCTACTTTTATCAACATAACATTCAACACACATCTTACAATCACATCCTTTTCGATTCCAATGTATATTGAAATTCTCAAAAACACAATATACTATTTTGCCAAGCAAATTAATTGCGTGGCTTTCGTAGTTAGAAACTAAGCAAGTGGATCAACTGGGGAGGAGAAGCAATTGTAATGGTTTTACCTCCTTCAAGCATAGAGCCCTGTTGTATTCCCACTATCTTTGTACCTATTTCCCATTGACATGGGGCCATGCGAATATACTTCCATGTTTTATTTCTTGTATCTCATTTCGTCTTTCATACTTCTGTTCCTCAAAAATAATGTGGAAAAACTTTATACAAATTAATAACAGTAGCATATTTCACGAGAAAATTTATAGAAAAGAACGTTCTTTTAAACGATTGTATTTCACAAAAATGTTTTTAGATTTTCGCCCTGAAAATACTAAATTGCTATCCCATTTAGTTTCTATGCAATTGCTCTAACAGTTAATAATCATCTCTTATTCAAACAACTCAGCGAATTATAATTAACCCATAATTATTACCATAGTAAACGATCCTAATTCCCGAGCTGCACTTCAAATCACAACTCCTTTGTATAATAATATCGCTCTCCTGTATATGGATATTCTTTCAATGCGAACACCTCTTTATAACCATGCTTTTCATAAAAGTTTGGTGCTTGAAAATTAAACGTATTAACGAATGAATACTTACACCCTCTAGTTTTTGATTCCTTTTCTGCCATTTCTAAAATTTTTGAACCAAAACCTTGCCCCCTTAAATCATCTCTAACATACAAATATTCAATCTCAAGCCAATTCCCAAAAGTCTCCGCTACCATTCCAGCCATTAAATTACCCATTTCATCTTCCGCATAAATGTTGAGAGGTTCACTTTTTGATAGCTCTCTATTAGATCTATTATATGTTCGGATTAAATTTGCCAATTCTTGTGTTTTTTCAGATTCTATATTTTCTAATTTTAAATTCATACTGCCCTCCATTTTTTGAGCTTTTTGCTATTCCAATGTTAAAATTTGCTAAATTGAACTTATCAATATAATGAGTATCCCATATACATAACTATTAGTCTATTCACCTTTACTTCAATAACACTCCATAGGCTCCATTGTTTAGCAGAAAATGTGTTTTGAACACCTAGGATATACCATATCTAGCACATATAATAAATGACTCGTACATCTCCTCTTTGAAGATAGACACGAGTCATTTTCTATTTTGTATTCTTCCCTTTAAACAGTAATATACGATCTTCCGTTTGGATCAGCGTACTACCTGTTGCTGGTATAATTTCATTATTCCGATTAATTGAAATAATCAACTTATTGTCCGGAAGCTTCAAGTCACGGATATATTTATGATTCCATGCATGATGTTCTGTCACTGTAAATTCTATGAGATCTTGTCCGTTTGGATCAAAATACTCTTCGCCGCTCCAAACAATAACATCATTTGGTTTTAGAACAAGACTTCCATTAGGAACTAATAGCTTATCATCACGAATTACCTTTGCAATAATTAAGTGCTTATCTAAAGAAATATCTTTTATCTGACGATGTGCGAGAATACCACCCTCATCTACTACTGATTTTACAAATGTAATATTCCCTTTTCCAACATAGTAATTAAATGTTCTTAATACTTCATTACGAGGATCAATCATATGTAACTTTTCTGTTACCCACTTCATAGAGGAGCCTTGTATGAGTGATGATAGTAAGCAGACACCAAAGACAATATGGAAGATATCCACAGGACTTGATTTATACTGATTTACTACCATAATTGCAAAGGCAATCGCAGCTGCGCCACGAAGTCCTCCCCAAGATACTAACCACTTTTGATTGAGCTTCAAATCAAATGGTAACATCAGTCCAAACACTACGATTGGTCTAACAATAAAGATGAGTACGATTGCAATGACAATCGCAAAGAATAAGTTCACCAAGATATGTGCAGGTGTCGCAAGTAATCCCAAGATAAAGAACAACAGGATATTCATAATGTTAGATACACCATCAAAGAAGAATGTCACCTCTTTCTTTGCGATAAAAACTTGATTTCCTAATATCAATCCAAGAATATATACCGTTAGGTATCCATTACCATTCAACAGTTCACTAATCGAGAAAGATAATAGTACAACCGCAATGATAAAGACTGTAATAAATCCACTCTTTTGAAGGTCTGTATACTCCATGAATTTGCGAACAACATAAGCAACGATTACACCAATGAGAATACCCCAGAATATCTGAAAGAATAACATTATACCGATAGAAATCTGTTCACCTTTGATTAATGCTAAGAAAATACATGTTAGTGTAAACGCCATCGGGTCGTTTGATCCACTTTCAAGTTCTAAAAGAGATGCAGTATTGTATTTTAAATTTAGATTCTTTGAAGAAAGAATATTCGATACAGATGCGTAGTCCGTAGAGCCAATAATTGAACCAATTAAGAAGCTCTCTATCCAGCCAAAGCGTAGAATAAAATGTATCAACGTTCCGGTCAGTAATGACGTAAATATTACTCCTAATGTTGATAGAATTAATGATTCAATTACGACAGTTCTTCCAGCTTTCCAGTTTGTGCCAAAGCCACCATAGAAGATGATAATTAATAATGCAATCTTCGAGAAGTTTTCCGCAAATTGGTAATCGTTAAAGTTAAAACCAATTAGACTGCTTACAATACCCAAAGACAAGAACAACATCAAAGAAGGAATCCCTGACTTCTTTGCTATCTGAACCGCAATCAGAGCAGCCAGTAATATGACTGATATATAAAACACACGCTATCCACCTCCTATTGTTGTCATTCTATCAAGATTTAGTATATCTTTCAAAACAAAGATATATGTGCATGCATGTTTGGATATACTACTATATGTAGTAAATGAACTGACTCAATACATCATTAAAACATACACTCAACTCACTTGCTATAATTCTAAGTTTGTTAACAATACTATCTTTGCTTATTATAAATAATCTCCAATATATCCTCTATCGGATTAGATATACCAGAAATTACAGCATATCTCCTAAGCTTCCATATATTTTTATTTTGATTCCCTAAATATAAATTCCATACTCTTGAAAATTTTTTGGATCATGATTTTTCCTATCACGGATAATATCGCAAATTGTATGTTCTATATCATAAACATTAACAGTATTTCCCATCATTATTTCTACATGCATTATACCTATTTAATACCCACGAATCCTTCTTTATCTGATAAACGCTGACTTTCTTTTTAAACTGTTTTTGTAAAAAATATAGTTCATCAAAATCATTAAAAGTTGGATCAAAATATATTCCACGCGATACTCTCAAGTTTTCCTTTACGAATCATATCCGCGAGATACCATGAATCAATATTATAACTTTATACTTCTCAGGCTGTAATAATCCCATTATTTTGTTTAATAATATTCATCGAGTCAGTATTCATATATATCTTCTTTCTGCGCATTATTATATAATTGAAACCACACAAAAAAAGTGATGATTTTATTAGAGTTGAAGAAATCAAAAACTCTTTATTTCATAATAAAAGGCTATTGTCAAAAACCGTTATGACATAGCCTAGATATCATTGTTATTTAATTAAACCAAACAAATCATTTAATGCTTCAGCCATTGTTGGATGTGTGAAGATCTGATTTGCAAGTACTGTATATGGTTGCTTCGCAATCATTGCAGTTACTACGATATTGATTACTTCATGAGATTCTTCAGCAAATAGTACTGTACCTAAAATCCGGTTTGTATCAGCGTCTACAATCGCCTTATAAATACCTGTTTGATTACCAAGAATCTTAGCCTTAGGAATTGCAGTAGCTGGTAATGTCGCTACCTTAATGTTATATCCAGCCTGGCGCGCTTCCTTCTCACTTAACCCAACTCTAGAATATGTTGGATGTAAGAATGCCGAGAAAGCAATTGGTTGTCTATCATTTCTTGTATAAGCACCATTACCATCTAAATAGCTCTTCACAATACGATAATCATCTAAAGAGATATACGTAAACTGTGGTCCACCGTTTACATCACCCATCGCAAAGATATGTGGCTTATTTGTTTGTAGGTGTTCATTCGCATTCACAAAACCACGTTCTGAAACCGCAACACCAGCATTTTCTAGGTTGAGTTCTTTTGTATTTGGAGTTCTACCTGTCGCAACAAGTAATACATCAGAAGAAATCTTACCAGCCTCTCCATTTACTTCATAAGATACAGTTACTGTATTTTCATCTTGTTCTACATGCTTTGTGTCTGCACTAAAGATGAAATCTACACCTAATGACTTATAGGATTCAAATACTGCACTTGCTACATCGTCATCTTCTCTAGTAAGTAACTTTTCTGCCTTGTCGATAACTGTAACCTTTGTACCAAACTTCGCATATGTTGCCGCAAATTCTAGGCCAATGAAACCACTACCTAAAATTGTTAATGTCTTAGGGAAATCCTCGAGATTCATTAAAGTTTCACTTGTGTGAATTCTCTTACCTACTTCTAAACCTTCTACAGAAGGAATAAATGGCTTAGCACCTGTATTGATAAAGATACGATCTGCAGATACTTCCTCAACTCCGTTTGCTGTCTGGATATTTACTGTATGTTCATCCTTGAATGAAGCTAGTCCATCAATCACATCGACGTTACTGTTCATCGCAACCTTGTCATAGTTTGCCTTATTGAGTTTTGCAATCAAAGCCTTCTTATTGATAACTGCATTCTTATAATATTCTTCGTCGTTTACTTGGCTGTAGCTTCTACGATCAGCTGCAGTTGCTAAAAACTTAGATGGAATACAACCTACATTGATACATGTACCTCCATACATATTAGAAGACCTTTCTACTAATATTGTTTTTTCACCTTTATCTCCTAAGTAATTTGCCAGTGTTTTACCAGCCTTACCAAAACCAATAATAATATTTTCTACTTTCTTATTCATATTTAAATACCTCTCTATCACCGATTATAGACCTGCTGATTAAAATTCTTTGTTAAAATGCTCAAACTTAAAAAACCTTTATTCTATCTCTACTAGAATAAAGGCATAAATCTTTGACTTCTTATAGTATTAGGAATTCTTTTTATTACTCCTTCTTTGTAGCCAATCCATGATAACTTTGGCAACCACCTTTGGTTTCTCTACATAAATTTCATGACTCGTATCTTTAACAAATTGAATATCGATATGATTCATATTGTCATGGTTTTCTTCGATTTTATTCTTCTTATATTCATATACGAAATCTGGATGATCCGATAACAGTAATAATGTTCCAATATTCAAACCAGCATGGAAGATATCAATATAATGTTCTCGAAGTAAACTTATTAGCTTAGATATCGTTTCGTCATTCATATCTAACTGATTTTCTATAATAAAGGATTTTGTCATGATAGCGTCTTCTTCAAGCGTTATATTCATCAAATCATAATCGATGATACCTCCATCTAGGACGACTAGATTTCTTGCTTGTAAGTAGGAATGATATCGAATTGCTATATCAGCACCCATCGAAAAAGCAATAACATTAGATCCAACAGGAATTTCACTTGATAACCACTCTATCAAATCTTGTTCACTCCGAATTCTTACATCTCGATTTGAGTATTGTCCTGGAATATCAATAAACTGTACTTCATATCCAAGCTGGTTCATTGCTTTTTCAAAGTCTTGAATCGATTCTTTTGCACTACCTAAACCTGAGATAAAATAGAACTTTTTCATCTTACTCCTTAGAAAATATATCGTAAGCCAGCCAATTATCGCTCAAATATTAGCCAAGCACACAAAACAAAATATGATTAAATCAACATTTATATCATTAAAAATGTTTTATTCTGCATCACATTTCGAAAACAACAAACATTATTATTCACCCTTTAAAATATCGGGAAAGTTTCCAATAAGAAAATGCTTGTAATCAGAATGGTTGATTGATTTTTTATATTCTTCTTTGATGATTTCCATATTTATCTTCTTTCGTTTTTCCGATAAGTCATCATATCGAAGAATTGTAATTAATCCATCTTTTTCTGCTTGTAAGATTGCCTCATATGCATCTGGTATATACTCCACATTTGTTACATTCACTTGTTCAGAACTTGCTACTACATCAGGAATATCAAGATTATATCCAGAATCCTTCACGTTTTTTGCAGAATAGATATATCCAGAAACACCTTTGTACGTATTAACTAGTGCGTTGGGATAATACTCTTCTAATCTAAGACGACCATCTTCATTAAACCCATAAGGTCCCCATTTTTGCCATTTACCATCATAAGCAAAACCAGTATCTTTGCAAAACTTCTCTATTGCATTACTTATATAAACAAGTACATTTTCTCTCTTCGTAGAAAAGTATACTAAAGGAATCTCATGGTTAGAAACACGTGGTTCTAAAGTTGTTATGCCTTTGATCTGTGATGCGTGATAGAACATACTTACTTTATCTCCTTACTTTCTAGACACAAACATTCCATACTCTTTTGGGATTTCTATAACTCCTTGTTTTTCATAATCGGAAATCAGTCTATACAACTCTTCTTTTGAATAATTTTGCCAATCATTCATTTCCTTAAATGATTGGATATATTCCACTAAATCAGAATAATTACTAATTAGTAACTTATCATCATACTCCAACTTCTCTACATCAGAAAACCAGTCTTCAAGTATACTTTTGCCATTTTGCAAGGTAAATGTATGCTGTCGTCCTGTTTGGATGTTTAGCATCTGATTGATGAATGATTCAACACCATTTTCGCCATACGTAGCAGAGTAGAATATTCCATTCTTTTTTAATACTCTTCTGATTTCTGATAAAGCCTTATCCAGATTAGGAATATGATACAGCATCATATTTGCGATGACGATATCAAATCTTTCATTTTCATATGGTAACTCTTCTGCATTTACAACCGCATAATGAATATTTGAATGTTCTCCAATATTAGTTTTAGCTTCTTTAATCATTCCTTCAAATAAATCTGTAAAATAAACCTCTTTACATTCCTGAAGTAAATGTATGTGTTCTTTCCAAGTAATACCCGTACCACAGCCAAGTTCTAAAATTGAAGATTTCTTCTTAATGTCATAATGATTTATAATCCAATTATTAAAGCCTTCTTTATTTGTAGAATACAGATGATGTAATCGAATACGGATATTTAGTTTATCTGGATTTTTGTATTGTGTATCAACTGTATCTGTTGTAACTAATTTATTCATTTTCTTCTATATACTTTTGCTTTCTCTTCTTTTGTCAGTAATACGATATTCTCTACACAAGTATAGATAATACAATTGATACCTACATTAAGAAAAACATATTATGTATTAAGCTCTTATGATGAAATAAGCTATCTGTATTAAATTGAAGTTTATAATACTATCTTTACTAACACCAACAATCTCTCTTTTATCATTTACACCAAGTAAAATATGTTTGCCATTTCTATTATTGAACGAGCATACCGTATTAAAGACATCTTTGGTTAAAGCCTTCTTAGATTCTTTAAACTCGACATCTATTTTTTTCCATTTTGAATTAGTTGCTTTATCTCTTTAGAATTCATATCTAGCCTCCCATATCCACTAAAAAACATCTTTAATCATCTTAAAATATTTCAAAGCATTCAAAATAGCTTCTTCCTTTTCAATTGGACACTGAAAAACTTTCTGATTATCATTTTTTGAAATATTATAGTGTTTCCTAACATCTAAACCATGTTTTCTCTTAATCTGTGCAATATAAAGTATCGATACCTTAAACCCAAACTTTTTCAAAACATAATTTTGAATTTGCTTATAAATAGCCGTACTCTCCGTTCTTGTTAAATCCACCTCATCAATTGGAAGTTCAGCACTAATACGTCTTTTTGAGTCCAGTTTGGAAAGCAACGTGATTATCTCTACATGAAACGGGTAAACACTAAGTATGTCAGGTAGTCTTGTCTGTATGTGTAAACATATCCACATACTTTTTAACGATAAAATAAGGTTATCGTTAAAAGATATTACCTCGACAAACTGGGATTTGCTCATTTCATTAAATCAGATATTTCTTTCTTCCCATATGCCTTTACATTCTGAATTACATCCTGTTTCCTCTTGATTGATTCAAGCAATGATATATCTAGTATATTTACGAATTCTTCAAACTGAACCTGTCCGATTCTTCTTATTTCTTTAAGTTTCTCGGCATCTCTTACCTTTCTCTCTGCCTCACTTTTTGGGTATCCTTGCCCAAATGACTCCGAGAAAAGAGCTTCTATTGTTTTTTCAAGATTTTCAGTACCTGACCATGTATAATCTTCACCTAATGGTAATGATATCGCATTTCCATTATTAATCTGAGCAAATAAATAGGCATCCTTCGGTGTAGGTGCATACCCGCAGATGACGTCTGGCATACTATTACAAGCAAGCATCATTCCCTGTCCGGAAGAACAGCCCGTAACAACGAAATCAACTGTCCTACTTGCCAACAAGATACCTACAAGAATAGAAATTTCTATATACGAGTATTTTTCATTTTCTTCCATCGTACAGCCAAAATTTATAACCTCAGATTTCTTTGGAGCATACTTTAATACCGCATCATAGATTATTTGATTTTTAGTCGCTTTCGAACTTGCTTGAATAACTCCGATTCTCATTCTTCCCCCTACAACTTCTAATGTGATTATTTCTTTTTCTTTGGTTTGGATGCAGGTAACTCATCATACATTGAATTGAATAAGTCAGTTAGAAATTCTTTGTTATCTACATCATCTACCAACAACATTTCCTTAGCTCCATCATATGGTAACTCATACTTTGCATTTGGCATATATGCTATTGCAGATTTAACAGGCTTCACTAAAAACCTATCATCATAAATTCCACCAACAATTTTTCCGCGATAATAAACAATATATTCGCCCATCATTAATCTATATGTTATTTCTTCCAACTCGGATAGTTGTTCTAAAATGAAATCTAAATATTCTTTACTTGAAGCCATGTCCTGCACCTCCAAAAATTTCAATTTGTCTTCGTTTAAAAATAAATCCCATTATATAATTCCATAAACTCTTTTGCAAATTCACTAACTAAGGTTCTATCAAGTGCAGTTGATAATGTCTCTTTATTGTAATTAGCAGTTGGAGTCCAATTATATGATCCATGCATAACATAATCTAAATCAATGATGCAAAATTTGTCATGCATTCTATTGTAATCGTAATTACCCCACTTTTCTATCACTGTTACTTCAATATCGTTAGCTTCCAATTTGCCAATCATCCTAGAGTTACTTTCTTCATTAGAAACAATGATTCTGATATTTAATCCTTGCTGTTTTTTTATTTTTAATTCATTTAGAATCTTTTCATTGCTAAACCAGGCAACTGCCGCCCAAATTATAAACTTTGCATCTCTTATTCCTTGTATTATCGTATCTTCTATTTCATTAAAGACTACTGTATACTCCTTTATTTCTTCAGGCTCATCGATTACAAGCGGTCTGATTTCTATTTTGTGCAGAGCAAAGTCGTCATCTTCCTCATATACGTATTCAAACAAGTCTTTGATATTTTTTTCCTGAACACGCGCTTCATTCAAAAGTGGTACAGGAGTTCTCAACTCTATATTTTCCCAATGCTGATTCGATCTTCCGTGATTTGCAAACTCGTACTGTGGAACAAAATTCACTTTAGATCTGCTTATCAGTTTCATTAAAGCATCCCTATATTCAGCTTTACAATATTTATCATCATACTTCAAGACTTCCGCTACAGTTTTTAAAAATAAATTCTTATCCATCTATACTCCACCCTTCATATAATATATTTTAACACCCTTGTTTTTATTGACATACCCCTACCATAAAATAAAACTCCCCCTGTTCTAAATACAAAAATGCCTTAGTAAGATTTTTTATGATACTAATAGACAAATAATAGCACCACTTAGAAAACCCAAATTTTAGGCATTTTGATAAACATAGAGTGTAGGTTTTTGCATCATTTTGGAGAAAATTATATCTCCTCCACATAGTACAGGTAATTTACTATTTTATTGCTATATACTTAGGTGAGTGTAACTTTTGACATCAATACGACCGTCTCAACATGGAACGAGTGAACACTAAGTATGTCTTATTGACATGTTTGTATGTGGGAACGTATCTATGAACCTTTTAACGATACCCCCTAACTATCGTTAAAAGGTATCAGTTCGGCAAATCGGGACCTGTACACATGCCTAAGGAATTTTTTTCTCTGTACATCTCCCGATTCTATAAAAACGGCACCATATACACAGGGATATAATTAATGCCATTTCCCCACTTATAATCCTTCGTATGAACAACGTATTTATCTCTTATGCGACTACTGAATTTTCTACAAAAATCGTCCAGCGATTTATGCTTTCTATAGTTTCCTGATTTGACTTCCACCAGACATATTTTATCGCCTGTTGATATTAGAAAGTCGATTTCATGCAAATGATTTGAAGTTTCACTCCCCATTGTATAATAAAAAAGTTTATTTCCTTTAGCAGTTAGCATCTGAGCGACTGCATTCTCGTATACATACCCCAGGTTTGCCTCTAGTTTATCAGAAAGCAGTTTATTATAGATTACATTTTCAGTGTACTTCTTATCTCTGAAAGCAAGAGTCACAAACAATCCTACATCAGATGTAAAAAGCTTATAGCGCCCCGCATCCTTCTCAAGCGACATTCCTACACTTGGATTATTAGCATGATATGCAATAAGCACTGTATAGGAACTCAACATATCAGGGACAAGCTCCTTCATTTGTCCTGATTTGATGCCAGCTCTAGCATTTGCCAAAACATATCTTGATGCATTACCGCTAAGGCTAGCTGGAATCGCATCGTAGACATCTCCCGCAAGGCCTGTCCCATCTATTTTTGTGAAATCTTCCTCGTATAAATCTACAATTTCTCTTTTAGCTTCATCAACTGCCTGCAGATTATTATCTGCCAAATATGTTTCAACTGCCTGAGGCATACCGCCAACAAGCATATACAGCCTAAAAATACGCATCAGACTCCTATGCATCGTATTACCGGCCGGCCTTTTGTTTTCCATCAGAATTCGAATTGTATCTGCAGTTACTTCATCTCCGATTGCCCACAGAAATTCTTCAAAATCCATGGGGTACATATCTATTTTATGTTCCTCGCTTGGTATGAGAATATCCTTCGTATTTTTCCTTATAGACAAAAGCGAGCCCGTCTCTATATATTTATATCTTCCGTCCTCAACAAGATACTTAATAGCCTGTCTTGCCTTAGGCAGAAGCTGTACCTCATCAAATATGATTACTGATTCCTGCTCATACAGTCTAACACCAGTCAGCTGTTGCAGTTGGAGAAAGAAAAAATCCAGACTATACAGATCATCGAATAAGCTATTGATGTCTTTACTGGTACGAGCAAAATCAAGCATTATATATGATTTGAATTCTTTACTTGCGAACTCCTCGACAATCGTTGATTTTCCGACACGTCTAGCTCCTCTTATCAAAAGTGCATACTTATCGCTTCGATTGTTTTTCCATTCAAGAATTTCATTATATATTTTTCTTTTAAAGACTGTTGTCCCCATATACATCACCTCACTATAATGATTTTACCCCCCCAAATCCCCGTTTATGTAAAGCGTAATATGCCTTAAATCCCTATTTGAATATTTTCGAATATCCCTCAAATCCCCATTCAGCAGTCATGCTTTTGTAACATCTGCTTTTCTAAAAAGATATTAAACTGAGGAGACAAATAGCCAAAATATTTTTCAATTTTATGCTTTGTGATAATATATAAAATTCTACTAAAAAGGCCCCTCGCCACTGAACTTAATCAGTAGTGAAAAGCCTTGGTCTGTCTATTATCTACCTTTATGCCAATAATCTCTCAGCTACAAGTTTTGTCCATCCATTTACATCAGCTTCAGAGATTATTTCAAATCCGTTTTTCTTCCAGAAATGAGTAGACTGTGGATTCCCTTTATCTATTGCAAGTCGTACTACCGTTTTTCCAATAGTCCTTAAATAAGCTACGACTTCATCAATAATTGTTGTTCCGATCTGTTTTCCCTGATACGCCTGATTCACCATAAAGAAACCGATATAAGCGATTTCCGGTTTCGGATACCCATCAATCAAATCCATAACAGCAACAAGATCCTGATCCGCGAAAAAGCCAAAAAAATATTTTGCCGACAGGTCGATTCCCGGTGGAGTCAGTTTCATGTCGTCCTGTATCTGTTCACTGGTTGGTCGCGCCTCAGTATATTCATAAAACAAGGTATTCTGTTGACATACCTCAAGGATTTTATCCACGTCGGACTCATCCAAAATGCGGGTAATATAATGGCTGCTAAGCCTTGTTATATCTATCATTTGCTTTTCTCATTTCTTTTTCTTTGGAGTAGGAAGCTCCTCGTACATTGCTTCCAACAGCACTCTCAGGAACTCCTTATTGTCCACATCATCCACAAGCAGCATTTCCTTCGCTCCTTCATACGGAAGTTCCATGACTGCATTCGGCATCATTGCCGTAGCGGACTTTGTGGGCTTCACAAGGAAGCGGTCATCGTAAATGCCACTGATCACCTTGCCGCGATAGTAGATAATGTATTCTCCCATCATAGTCCAATGCGACACATCATCCAAATCCGATAGTTGCTCTAATATGAAATCCAAATATTCTTTGCTTGATGCCATGATTCTACCTCTCCCGTATCGGATGCCTGATCACAGTTTTCAGCTTCTCCAGCGCAACCTTTCTGGCATCGCTCAGATATATTTCGTGATGTAAGCGCTGATCGGTAATATCTAATGTATAGCCCTGCTGCTCCATGTACTCATGCATAAGTGCGACAGTGGCAGGGCTCATCGTCATAGGAACCGATGTGCATACACTGAACGCACAAGCCCTCGTCATAGGTCAGAAATTCGACCTTTGAGAAGTCTGTCTTTTTCTTTTTAGTAGCCTCCTCACTCGCCCATTCAAAATCTTCTTTTGTCACAAAATCAGGAAGTCGGATGACGGATATCCATTTGAAGTTTTCCTTATGAGCATAATCGATCCCAGCGACACCATCCTGCCACCAGAATCCTTCCAGCGGAGGAACAACAAAATCAAAATATCCGTCAAGCTGATGATCTCCTTTTTTACTCATTTTGATTGTGAAGGCAATACCGTAGAGCAGGCCGATAGACTGCTTGTACTCTCCATCCTCCTCATTTGGATCACCGTATCCGCGAACCGCAATATAGTTCATGCTCGGAACCGTCACAATGGACGGCTTATCCTTTGGCATGTAGAATTCCTTATACTCTTTTTTATAATCAAAGGCCATAATGCTTCCTCCTTATTTACAAACTGATATTTATTTGTATACTACTTCAAATTCCTCGTAAACAACTTTTGTGTTCTCATCAAATGACTGGTGTACCGAGGCAAGCTCATTAGTCAGAAAATTAATATGAACCTCTCGCCAGTAATCCAGAGATCTGTCTCCTTCCCTTCTTTGTATGCATGCTCTGATGAAACCTTATTGAATTCGGTTACATATACCGTTGTCGTTTTTATAATGCAGACAGCCTCGCCATCAGAATTCAAAATAATACTATAATCACCAACTTTAGGAATAGGCTCACCTTCTGCATGATACAGATCATATGCAGAACAGGTCGCAGTCTTTATTTCTTGCACAACCAACTCCGCCAGCTTGTTTCTTCCGCGCAATCATTTCCGCGTGAACTTTATTCCAGAGTTCCTCACTAACGATCCCTTCGTATTGTCCTTCTTCCAAAATATAATCATCCGTACTAACAAGGTGATAGTCGTTCTTCGTTCCTTTCACCTTTTCTCTGGTGCATCTGCCGTATGCTATCTTACCACAATAAACGGGGTTATCAAGAATCAGACTGACAAAATGCCCGCTCCATCTATCTAATTTCCCGATCTGACGAGATATCTTCCTAATTCCTTGAAGATTCAGATACTTCGCAATCCCGCCGTAACCAATATCTGAATTTCCAAACATGTCATAAATAATACGAACTGCCTCTGCTTCCGTTTCCTCAATATAAAGGTGGTTATCTTTTAGATAGTACCCATAAGGAACAAATCCTCCGTTCCATCCGCCCTGACGAGCTTTTTCTCTCCGGCCATTCATTATCTGTTCCAATATGTTTTCGCGTTCGATTTCCACAACAGCAGACAAGACTGAAATCAAAAGCTTCCCGCTTGTCTGTAAGGAATCAATTCCTTCCTCAATACAAATTAGATTGATCCCATAGGACTGAATGAACTCCAGAGAGTTTAGTATATCTGCTGCATTTCTACCGAATCGGGATGATTTATAGACCAAAATATAATCAATGAACAATCCGTTTTCTATATCTGAAAGCATTTTTTTGAATGCCGGACGTCCTTCTATGGATTTCCCCGATTTACCAGCGTCATCATAAATTCCTACGATCTGCATTTCTGTACTGACCCTTGGATACAGAACTCATTTTTTACCTTCTCTGTTCATATCGCACCTCCAAATCGCGTGAAAACCTTTTGGCTTTGCATGACTCGGAGGGCTGCGGCAGTGAAAACGACGCTGTCTCCTGTATATGAAAAAGCACCCACACCACAACCTGAAAAGGCGTGATACAGGTGCATAGAAGCTATTTAATTCATGTTTATACTGAACTATCGGTTCAGCTTGTGGCGCATAGGAACACCGGGCGGCGCAAATTCTTTTTTTAACTGAGCCGCCCCCGTTAATCAGCCGGTGGAAAAACAGCTGCTTTTGATGAGCAGAGTATGGTCAAAATGAGACCAACGCATAACAAGACCCCCTATCCGAGTTTTTGGTAGGACGGTCTTGCTTTTTTTCTCATATTCTGAACTGTTATGCCATCTATAATTGAATTCTTATGCCATTATCAACCTGGCAGAAAAGGATAAAATTATAGATGGAGATGAACTGAGAGTGCATAATATTCCTGAATCTCCAGGCCACATCATTAAGTCAGCACGAGAAAGGGCTGAAATTACCATAGAAGCTCTGGCAATCAAGGCAGATATTTCAGAATGCTATTTATACCGGATCAAGAACGAGGGGAAGAAGCCAAGTTATGATGTTCTCTGCCGGATTATTCAGGCATTGAATGTATCTGCTGACATCTTCTTTTACCCCGAAAAACGAACTGTCGATACCGAGGTAGATTATCTTCTCCGTACCCTTTGTGATGGCGACAGTTGGGCCCTGGAAGTAATCAAGGCCACTGCAACGGTCCTTATCAACACCGCCCATGAGAAGCAGCTGTAAGACTGCTTTTTCGTTTCTGGCATTTATAGCTTTTTTCATAAGTAAACAGTCTCCGTATAATGAAATAAGCTGATGATGGCAGTCATAGACTGTCGATCATCGGCTCTGTGTCTTAGCGTCTGGCTCTTTGATGATTGTGATATTACCTTGTTCCAAATTGATCAGTGTTTCCGATCTGCATTTTGGACAGAATAGCGGAAAGTTCTTTAACTCGGTGTCCTTACGGATTTTTGTCCTGGTCTTTCCGCCGCAGGTGGAGCAAAGTATCCACTTTGACCCCTCCATGTAAAACGCTGTTCATTCCCACTCAAAAGATTTTCTGACTGAATTGTACGCATGCCCCACCATCCTTTCCGTTTGAAAGCTCGACGCTGCCGCCAAGCTGGTGTACTAATTGCTTTACCGTATACAGTCCCAGGCCGGAGTGACCTTCTCCACTTTGCCGGGCTTCATCACCTCTGTAAAATCGATCCGTTGCTCGTTCCAAATCTTTTTTGCTGAATCCGCACCCCGTATCGCACACCCGGTAGGTGATGGCTTTTTGATCTGCCAAAGCAGAGATCAGAATGTTCCCATTTGCGGGCGTATAGCGCAGACTGTTGGATACAATATTATCAAAGATGCGGTCAAGCTTATCCGTATCAAGGGAATATGCAGCATGTATGCTGGCATCATCACATAACTCGATTGACACGGCTTTTTCCTTTGCCTGTAATTCGTAATGCTTCACTTTCTGAGAGAGGAAAGCATACAAGTCCATCTCTGTGAGTTCTAATTCATTTCCTGCCTGCTCAGACTCGGAGGCGACCTGCATTTGCTGAACAAGGTTGCTGCATTTTTGGGCGTTCTCTTCAATGACAGACAAGTATCGCTGTGATCTTTCCGGATTTGAGACTTTACTGTCCAGCAAGGATTCTGTGTAGGCCAAAACTATAGAAATGGGGGTTTTTAAGTCGTGTGCTAGTGCCTCTACCATTTCCACGCGCTCCCGTTCCATTTCCCACTGAGCGGAAAGGGAAGTCTTTAATTCTGCCTGCATTTCCGAAAAAGCAGTACAGAGTTTCCCCAATTCGTTTTCTGAATAGTAGTTGATCTCGAAATCCAAATCCTTGTCCTTTATCTTCTTTGCCGCCTCCATTAAAAGCTGCAAAGGCCGGTTGATCCGCTTAATGAACTGTTTGGAGAACAACATCGTAAACAGAATGATATATAATACAGGTGAAAACAGGGCTACGGCGATTACGCCCAACACCCAACGCCCTCCGCTGTCCACGGCGGATATTTTCACCTCATAAACAAGAGCGACGGCACCCTCCATTTTCCCGTCCTCGCCCGTAAGCGGGATCACGTGCAGGTATGTATTCTTATCCGAATAGACCGCTGTTGTGTTCAGATGGTTGATCAGGTCAGCTTCTGAGGAGAAAATAGGATCGGTATTTGTCCCATAAAGGACGGCTGCACTGCTGTCAACGACCTGATAGGAAATTCCGTCACCTTCAATGGAATTCTTCAGCCCCTCCTCATTGTCCTGAGACAGTAACTTTGTGTTTTCACCCCGCACATACTGGTCGATGGCTGGAATCTGCAGTTCATAATAATTTGCCGGGTAAATGCCCCTGTTTTGCTCCATCAGATACAAGGCAGCGGCAAGGGACCATGTGATCAGAGTTGCCACAATAGACGCGACGGCAATCCATGTAACCGTCATACGGAAACCGCCGACAAGAGATTGTTTTTCCATGTGCTCACCACCTCCTATCTGCGGTTCCATTTGTAGCCGATGCCCCATACCGTAGAAATATATTCTGTGTCAGCAGAAACCAAAGCAAACTTCTTCCGTATTTTCCGGATATGCTCCACAACGGTATAAGAATCTCCATCAGAGTCATATCCCCATACTCTTTCGTAGATATGTTCTCTGGAGAAGACCTGTCCGGCATGGAGCGCCAGAAGTTCAACGATGTCGCATTCCCGTTTAGACAGGGGAATAGTTTCCCCGTCGATTTTTACGCTATGCTCCAACAGGTCAATACTTAATTCATTGAAGTACAGCCTTGTCCGCTTCTTCTCCGCATTGATGTATTGGGACCGCTGCTCCCTCCGGAGATTCGCATCGATCCTTGCTAAAAGTTCCCTGAGCCCGAAAGGCTTGGAAATATAATCGTCCCCGCCGAGTGTCAGAGCGCGGATTTTATCGCTCTCCGCCTGCTTTGCGCTCAGGAACAGGATGGGGCATAATACCTCATCACGGATTTTCCGGCAAACCTCAAATCCATCCATCTCTGGCATCATAATATCAAGGACAATGAGGTCCGGCTGCTTTTTTGAAAGCGTAACGCCGTCTGCCCCATTATGGGCTGCCAAAACCTGATAACCCCGCGCTGTGAGCTCGTCCTGCAGGAGCGCGACCAGCTCTTTTTCATCGTCAATAATCAGTATTTTACTCATTTACTATCAGCTCCTTTTCACCGCTACTGACAAACAGATTACGCCGAACCATCTGCACAAGTCAAGTCTGCGACCATCAGCTGGCTATATAACCGGTCAGCTTAAATACGATTCCGCCCGATCCGCCGTCCTAGTATTAATACAGAATGCGGGTGTACATAGAAAACCAAAGCGTTGTTTCTTCAAAGGACACCTTAAAGCATTCCGCCTCGCCATAGGGGTTGAGATCGTTTCCGTTCCTTCATACTTAATTTTCAACAGCGAGATACTGGCGGTCAGGGGAACCGTGTCGTTCAGCTTATACGTTTTTCCATCCTCATAGGAGACAGCACCCAAAATGACCATGAGGGATTCGTTATCGTAATAGGCGGCTGGCAGGGAGACCGTATGGCTCGAAGATTTCGCCCCGGTTGTCTCCACCTCCCAGCGGTCTGAATAATTCGTACTCACTTCAAAACTTTCATAAGATACCGTCTTGTTGTAATAGGAGGAACGAGGCATGAGCGTATCCATCACTACCGTGACGCCGCTTTCGATCACCGTTTCGTCCTGTTCATAGCTCTTTGTTTTCTGAATATTATAAGTCTGTGCGGCTGTATCTAAGGTAATTTCGATTTCGGCAGTACCGTATTCCTCACCTTTACTGTTGTAAATCATATAGGAAGCAGTCTGATGTGCCGCCCACGGTATCGCTTCGATCACCGGCAGGGCTTCTGTGTTTGGATCGCTCTACTTTGTTTGCAGGTTTTGAATGGCGCAGCCGCTTAAAAGCAGGGTGCAGCAAAGTGTAAAAACTGCAGTACATCTAAAATGGCTCTTATTCATAATGCCTTCTCCCTTCCCATTTGTTGAACCAGATGATTCCACCAACATAACAAGCGACCAGGCAGATCAGGACGGCAGCCGTGCCAATGATGAGCTGCTGCAAAACAGCGCCCGATGAGATTTCAGCCGGAGGCATATTCATTCCGGCAGAGAATCTCAAATAGGCCCCCGGCAGGCTTGCCAACCGTGTCGGCCATGTCCACGGGATGAACATCCAGATTTTATCACCCAGGGCCGTCGTTCCTATGACTGTCGCCATCACAAGGCCGCCGATGCCGATGCCGATCGAAGCCCCCGTTCCCCAAGTAAAGCTCAGCCACAAGTGGAGCGCCAGAAGCGGCAGCGTCCCAAAAATTTCAAGGATCATCGCGAAGATGAATATGGCCCATCCGTTCACGGTCCCCGGAGAAGCGATGCTCATCCCGATACAAAAGACAATCAGGGCAATGACCGTGCTGACCGCATTGCAGAGAAACAGCGTCCAGAACTTTCCGGCATATAGAGCCCTTCGGGGAATACTTGTGCTGAGATAGCCTGTGAAATTACCGGCCAACTCTTCTTCCTGGATGATGAACGCTGCAAGAATACTGATGGCCAGAGGAACAACAAACGCGGCCCATGCAATGTAGAATCCCTGAAATACATTGATTTCTTCCAAGTCGCTTCGCATGGAAATATAGGCGACCGCTGCCAGAGAAAACAGGACAGGAAACAGGAAGATCAGCCGGCGAATCGCCGTCCGCTTCGTCTTGGTCCATTCGGATGACAATACTGAAATCATTTCAACTCCCTCCTTTGAAACCACAGTGCGGTAACTCCAGTCACTACAAAAAAGCCGACAAGGGAAAGGGTGATCCCAACGGGCAGAACCGAAGGGTCCAGCAGAGGATCGCCCACATCCAGCATGACACCATTGGGGCCTAATTGCAGGACAGGGCACATCATACGTGTTCCCCAGCTCCACGGAACCAGGAACCAGCAGGATTTTTTAACGACAAACATTCCTGCCGTCAACCCGACAAAGCCCACTCCCATGCTTGCAAACATGCCTCTCCGCGTTGCGGCCCATAGCTGAATCGGAATAAGCGCAAGACACGAGAGCCAGGCGAGGAAATCTGCTGACAAGATCATTCTCCACGGAATCTCCCATTTCCCATCGGTGATCGTAATCAGTCCGGAGCAGATCGTCGCCGCAAAGAGGATCAGCGTTGCGATGAAGGTAAATAACGCCATCACAGTCACTTTGTTGATCCATAGCCGGCCGGGGGAATACGCATGTGCACGTAAGCTCCGGTAATTCCCTGCTTTTTTCTCCTGCAAGTCGATCAGGTATGCAAATAGTGCAATACCAAGGGGTAGGAAGACGACCGTCCAGATATTAAACACCATTGTATACACGTGTTCCCAGCCGCGCACAACATCTTTCGGCATGAGCCAGATGCCGGGCATTGCCTGGAGGACAAAGAACAGAGGCAGCAGGATCACAAGTTTCTTTGTGAAGGTTCTTCTGTATTTCAGCAGTTCAGACCGTAACCCATTCATCTACGTGCGCCTCCTTTGATCACCTCCATGAAGAACGCCTCCAAATCCTCGTCCCGGTTTGGTGTTCCCTGGAACATAAGCTGTCCTTTATTGATGATGCCGATCTCATCCACGACCTGTTCCACCTCGGAAAGAATGTGGCTGGAAAGGATCACCGTCATTCCCTTTTTCGGGAATGTGGCAATCAGCTCACGCAGCTCCTGGATACCCACGGGATCAAGTCCATTGGTGGGCTCGTCCAGTATCAGCAGAGCGGGATCGTTCAGCAGGGCAATGGCGATTCCAAGCCGCTCCTTCATGCCGTGCGAGAACTGCGAGACGAGCTTACTGCCGGTGTCATTCAGATCGACGGTTTCCAAAACCTCGTAGATTTTATCTTTCGGGACGCCCAGCAGCTTTGTATGAACAAGCAGGTTTTCCTCGGCTGTCAGGTTTCCATATAATGCAGGCTCCTCAATCAGCGAGCCGATTTTAGCAAGATGCTCCCGCTTCCAGGACTCGCCATTAAAAAGGATTTCTCCTTTTGTGGGACGGAGCAACCCTAGGATCAGCTTCAGTGTAGTGGATTTTCCCGCACCATTCGGGCCAAGCAGACCATAAATTGTATTCCTCTTGATCTCCAGCGAAATACCGTTCACGGCAAGCTGCCCGGAGAAGTTCTTTGTCAATTCTCTTGTTACAATAATATTGTCTCTCATCGTATTAACCGTTCCTTTCTTGAAAGCTGTAACTTTCCGTTTACAACCATAGGATAAGGGACAATTATCAAGAAACTATCATGATTTCAAAAAAAGTTGATAAGCATATAGAAGCGCGGCAGTTTACCCGGTAAAGTCGGGAAAGCCGCCGTCAAAGAAAAGATTATAGTAGGGCTGTACCCAAATTACCCGCCGTTATGCGACTTTTCCATTTCTGTGCAATATTAGTTTCATCAATAGAACTCCCCATATAAAAGGTTAATAATCTCAATAACTTCAATGTTTATTGTTGTGTTTCCCAACCACGCTCTAATTGGAAAGATTTCATCCATTTCCCGGTTTGAAATCACAGGTATCTGCATACGGGCAGGTTTTTTGCTCCTGTCCCTTGAGCTTTTGGCAAGATGAATCGCTGATCGTATGTTCCATACGGCAGGCTTTTTCTTCGGCGGTGTCGGTATCAATACCGGCATCAGTAAGCCGTTCCGTAAAATAGGCGCTCTAAAATTGGATGGGGTGTCAAAAAATAGATTGTAAAGAAGGACGGGACGAATATCGACCCCATCTTTCTTTGACCATCATGAACCATGCACGCAAGTGTATGGTTTTTATCATTTTAGTATTGAAATGAAGAAGGGACTGTAACGCATAACAGCCTAGAAAATAAAATGTCCAACCTCTAAATTAAGAGGAAGGACATTTTATTTTTAGTTATAATTTATGTATGGAAAACACGATAAATCATAACACAACCCATGTAGATTATACCCCATACCAGTTGCGTTTACCAATAGATTTATCATTGGTCATTGATAAACTTGATCCAATGTGATCTTTCCTAGAGATCGTGAATCGTATCAACTTGAGGAGGTTTATCCGATCTCATAAAGGTAACCAAGGGTATGATCCTATCATGATGATGAGGGTGATCTTATTTGCGTATATGAATCATGTCTATAGTCTGCGCACCCAAGTTCGAAAATTATTGATTATATACTCAAACTGAATATAGATCTGATCGCTCGACGGATTATGTAGCAGAAGACCTATTCTGTGCGGAAACTTATCTAAGGTGCATATTAAGAAATGCCCAGAAATAAAGGCTTTTCGGGCATCTTACTTTATTTCTTTGACATCAAGACTACCGTCTCAACGTGGCAAGCTAGTACACTATGGATAACAAGTCAGCTTGTCCGTTCGTGGGAACATACCAAAGATACTTTTTAACGATAGGACAAAGCTATCGTTAAAAGGCAAAAACGCTAATGATTTAAAGTTCATTTAGGTTCGAAACATATTGATCTATATCTCTATTCGTCAAGTTATCGTACCATCCATTAAAAAGTAAAAAATGATTTATATCTTTGCTTTTTGCATAATTAATGTTTTTCATGATACTTGCAGGTTTACCACCATTCTGAGATGTTAAAGCAATTAATAGAAGTTTAGTATCTTTGCTGTATTCCACTGTTCTTGATTTCTGATTCGAAAATTTACATTTAATAGTTCCAGCATTTTTAAATACTTCATTCATTTCATAAATTTTATCTATGACATCAGTGGCATTTCTGCAATATCCCATATTAGATTTTATTTCTGCTAAGGCAACTACTTTACCATCTTTAATTATCAAAAAATCTGGCCTATTTGTTTTTTTATTTACTGTAACAGAGGGGTCAATATAAATTTCAAATTTATTCTTTAAAACGCTCGATGTAAATACTGCTATTGCATCTTCAACATCTGATGATATAGACCTAGTATGCCCCCTAAAAATATTATCTCCAATATTTTCTTTTGTTTCTCTCCAAACTTTAGAAATATTATCTTTTAATTCATTTGTTAATTTATCTATGTTTTTCATAAATTTCCTCAATTACAACTTGGAATAGCATGTTAATACCATTTAATAATCTCAATTTATAATTTAGTAACTTTTTTAATAATCTTTGGTGCAAATTTTACGACCGCAAGAACACACATTCCTACTGTACCAACCGCACCTGTTATTTTTTTTACTGCCTTGACACCTTTATCTACTTTTTCATGATCTTTTTTATTTAGATTATTCTTCTGAAATTTTTCCATTACTTATTGCTCCCTCTAATAATTTTCCCCCAGTTAGCTCTATTTGTAAAAAATCATAGTCTTTTGATGATTCTATGAATGGGGGCTTTTCGATCTCAATATATTCAACTGGATGGTTAGAAAACCAATCATTAAAGTCAACTCCTTTATGCGAATGTTCAATGCTTTTTAGATCTTCAAAATTAATTTGTTGAAGAAAAACTATACTTCTACTAAAGGTTTGCTCAACAGCTGCTGTTTCGCCCGAATATGCAAATATAGCTGCTAACATTTTTGTTGCTTCTACGTATAGAGAATAACATTCCTGTATATCTTCTATTTCATCATCTTTTTTTATTAAGATAATTTCCATCCTTTAAAGTATTCAAAAAAATTTTCAAACCGGAATCAGGTATTGATTCAAACGCCTCAACTCTGCGCATAAGTGCCTTCCCAATTTGTTCTTTTCCAACAAGCAAATCTATAACTGCTACTCTAAGCATTTCTTTTTTTCATGTTTATCAGTCATAGTCATAGCTAGCAGGACCTGTTCACGTCCTGCATCAATAAGTGCAATTCTATCATCTTGCTGTCCTCGCTCTATCATCTTAACTGTCTGGTACGTTTCAACAATAGATTGTGATATTTCGGCAAGTTGCTGTTGAGTAACGATATTATGGTAATTAATACAAATCTCCTGAATTGGATTCCCTCTATAAAACTCTTGTTGCTTAATAGGGAGATCTCCCACAAATCTATACTGCCCATTATCTGTCTTTCGCATTAGAGTTGGCCATTCAATACCTGTTTTCTTATTTTTATTAATAAACACTTCTCCGGCATCGAATGCATCTTTATATTTAGCGGGAATTTGAACAACATATTCGGCAGACTTTTCTATGTTACTTACTATATCCGAAATATTTACATACTGAGCTACTTTATTAACTAAGCCTGTAAAATTGATATCCTTTTGTAAACCAGATACTTTTAAGTATTTTTTATCTTTATTTATTATAGTTGTCTCTGTATCCATTAAATCTGTCTTTATATCTAGAGGATCATTAGCGCCATCTAGTTTATTTTAACGATTAAAGTATCATCTTTTATTAAATCATCCATTTTTATTACCCTTAATATACTTACCGCTCTTAATTCTATTATCCTCTGGTTTCTTAGCATTTTCCGGTATTGCCCAATATGATCCTATCTTGATTGCCCCAGGTATTCTTTTTTCTGCACATAGAACTTGAATTCTCCTAACAGAGATCCCCCACTTCTCAGACATTTGCTTTATAGATAAATATTCCATTTCTTCAATTCCCCTTCCGAATAATCTGAAAACGCTTCATGATCTACTGATAATACTCCATACAATCTTCTAACGGCGGTAATCGTAATATCAGCAAATCGACAAACTCATATAAATATTCTATGTCATCCAAAAATTCTCTAGGAGTTCCTATATTTCGATAATTAAAAGCATGTATTGCATTTCTCTGATGCTGAACCTTATCTACCCATTTATACTTTGGATCATTATTACTATCCCACAAGATACCAATACTAAATTGCTTTAGGGCTTCGAATGACATTTTATTTGGCTCAATGATTTGATTTTTTCTATCTAATTTTGGATTCTTTAAATAATCCTCATAGTAGACACAATAAAAGAATTTTAGCCAGCATTCCGTTAATGCACCTAAGTTTGTTCTTGCCAAAATCAACTCACCCTCTGTAAGATTAATATCTTTATCTATCCATATGCTTAATGCCTCTGTAAGTTGAGTAATCCAATTTAGCATTGCTTCATCCAATTTATCCGCAACGGAATCAGGTGCAATACCTCTAGAATTTTTCCATACTACTTCAGTATGATGGGTGATTTGTTTTAATTCTTCGTACTTATTCATAATCTCTCCATCGTAAATATTTGATTACATTATATTCCAAGCCACGAATAATATCAATCAAAAACCATCCACGCGTCGAACGCGTGGTTGTTAAGTAGGCGGGCAAAGCCCTCTGCTCCTCGCGGACGCGTC
>ERZ772948.360-NODE-360-length-29554-cov-5.960236_pt1 | contig 29554 bp, 28 predicted proteins | sample MGYA00511945_ERZ772948 | MGnify/ENA primary metagenome ERZ772948 (study PRJEB29015, sample SAMEA2737927) | human oral metagenome | biome: human oral; feature: human-associated habitat; material: dental | place: China | collected 2141 ... | reverse complement strand
AACCCTCGCCACCATCGCCGCCGTGCGCGAACTCCTAAACAGCGGCCAAACCCCACCGCCCGACTACAGCAAACGCTGCAAAGCCTGCTCGCTGGTGGAAATTTGCCAGCCAGAGTTGCTGGGGAAACGGGATAGGAGTGTGGGGTATGTGGAGGGGTTGTTTGGGGAGTGATGTTCAGGTTTGCGCTAGTAATGTATTATTGATATATATCTATTTTTTTATTAGTAAAGGAGCTTAAATGAAAATGAAATTTTCGGGAAATATTGATGAATTAAAAAGCCAATTAACTGAAGGAGGCTTTTCTAATTATGATGAAAAACAAAATAATGGTTGTTATTGCTTTAGATTCCAAAATGGTTCCATATTAAATTTTTGGCCTAGCAATGGAACTGTAAATTTACAGGGGAAAACAGACGAAAATTTATCTCAATTCGTTCGTAGATTATGTGGCGGTAACATACAACAATCGAATAAAATTAGTAATGAGCCTGTGACTCCTGCTCAAATAGAGGCTAAAGGAAAAGTTTTTGTAGTTCATGGCCACGATGACGTAGCAAGAGACCAATTAGAATTGATTCTTCATAAATTGGGAATTGAACCTTTTGTATTGCAAAATACTAGCGGAGGAGGATTAACTATCATTGAAGCTTTGGAAAAAGAAATTGGACAGAACCCTTCTGAAGTTACTTTTGGTATTGTTCTATTAACTCCAGATGATATGGGATATTCAAAAAATTCAAGACCAGAGGACGCTGAGCCTAGGGCTAGACAAAATGTCGTCCTAGAAATGGGGATGTTATTATCATCCATTGGTAGAAGTAGAGTGGCTATTTTAAAGAAAGGACATTTGGAGGTTCCATCTGATGCTAGTGGAATTCTATATATATCTTTTAACGAACATGTAAAAGAGACTGTCCCAAGGCTTGTGGAAAGATTAAATCAAAGTGGTTTTAAAATGACACCAGAAAATATTACTAGAGCATCATCGTAACTCTTAAGAGTTGTAATTTATAGATAATTAGCTTGTTTTTTTATACGATATTGAATTTAGTAAGCATAACTTGAGTTTTGATTGCAAGAGTACTACAGCAAAATGACGAAAGTCGTCTGAAAAACAATATTTTGAAGACTAAATCGTTTTATTGGGTTACGACATCTTGTTTAATCCGACATACCATTTTTCAAGTAGCCTAGCCACTAAATCCAAAAAAGTGTGCTCAAAACTCAAGGAGTTTCCCCCATGCGCAAACTGCAAAACACGCTCTATATCACCACCCAAGGCAGTTATTTGCATAAGGAGCGGGAGACGCTGGTGGTGGAGCAGGAGCGTAAGAAGGTGGCGCAGTTGCCGGTGCATTCCATCGGGCATATTTTTTGCTTTGGCAATGTGCTGGTGTCGCCTTTTCTGCTGGGGTTTTGCGGTGAAAATAATGTGAATTTGGCGTTTTTTACCGAAAATGGACGTTTCTTGGGGCGGCTTCAGGGGCGGCAGAGCGGCAATGTGCTGTTGCGTCGGGCGCAGTATCGGGTGTCGGAGCAAAATCCTGTGCCGATTGCGCGCAATATCATTGCGGCGAAGATTCAGGCGAGTAAGCGGGTGCTTCAGCGGCAAATTCGCAATTACGGCGAGAATGCGGCGATTCAAAGTGCGGTCGATTCTTTGAACATTTCGCTGCGGCAGTTGAAGGGCGCGGCGGAGCTGGACGTGGTGCGCGGTATTGAGGGCGATGCGGCGGCACGTTATTTTGGCGTATTCGGGCAGCTTTTGAGCGAAAAAAGCGGCTTTACTTTTGACGGGCGCAACCGCCGTCCGCCCAGAGATGGGGTGAATGCGCTGTTGTCGTTTGTGTACAGTATTCTGGGCAAGGACATCAGCGGCGCGCTGCAAGGCGTGGGACTGGACCCGCAGGTGGGCTTTCTGCACGCCGACCGACCGGGGCGCGACAGTTTGGCACAGGATATTTTGGAAGAGTTCCGCGCGTGGTGGGCGGACAGGTTGGTGCTGTCGCTGATTAACCGCGGGCAAATCAAACCGCAGGATTTCGTTACCGAGGCAAGCGGCGCGGTGAGCTTGAAAGCCGATGCGCGTAAGCTCTTGTTCCAAGCTTTGCAGGCGAAAAAGCAGGAGAAAATCGTTCATCCGTTTTTGGGGGAGGAAGTGGAAATCGGGCTGCTGCCGTATATTCAGGCAATGCTGCTGGCGCGACACTTGCGTGGGGATTTGGCGGAATACCCGCCGTTTTTGATGAGATAGGTTTGCAGGTCGTCTGAAAACGGGTTGGATGTTTTCAGACGACCTCTAAAGCAGCCTGCACATGGGAATACAAAATGCTGATGCTGATTACTTACGATATTTCGCTGGAGGATGCGGAAGGACAGGCAAGGCTGCGGCGCGTGGCGAAACTGTGTCTGGATTACGGCGTTCGTGTGCAGTATTCAGTGTTCGAATGCGACATCGTGCCCGATCAGTGGGTTGTTTTAAAAGACAAACTTTTGAAAACCTACAACCCCGAAACCGACAGCCTGCGCTTTTACCATCTGGGCAGCAAATGGCGGCGCAAAGTAGAACATCACGGCGCGAAACCGGCGGTGGATGTGTTTAAGGATACGTTGATTGTGTGAATCGCCAACCTGCGGTTCTCATGAAAATGCGGCAGGGTTGGCGAATTGGGATTGTTCTTTAACAATCAGGATATTGCGAATGCGGGTGTAACGGAAAAGGCTGTGTTATACTCGCGTTCGCGCTTTTCTTGTGAGCCTAGCGAAATCGGGGCTGCGAAACCTGATGGGGCAAGGCTTTTGAGAGAGGCTCCAGCCGCCTTCAGGCGGCTGTGTGTTGAAACTCTATTTCCTCCGCCTGTTGATATGATGGATTCAACCAGCCGCCTTCAGGCGGCTGTGTGTTGAAACCTTGATAACAAACATGGCTATGGAGGAAACATTTGGCCAGCCGCCTTCAGGCGGCTGTGTGTTGAAACACCGTATAAAGGAATCAAATGAAATCCCGGATAGTCCAGCCGCCTTCAGGCGGCTGTGTGTTGAAACTACTCAGCAGCAAAAAAAGCTTACCCAACAGACGACCAGCCGCCTTCAGGCGGCTGTGTGTTGAAACGGAATCATCGTCTGTATGATGACTTTTTCCCATATCCAGCCGCCTTCAGGCGGCTGTGTGTTGAAACCGGCGTTTTATTTTCTGCCGATTGTACAAAGAACCAGCCGCCTTCAGGCGGCTGTGTGTTGAAACTCGTTAAAACAGCTTGAAACCAGTCCTTTTACCTCCAGCCGCCTTCAGGCGGCTGTGTGTTGAAACATTATCGCTCTTTTTCACGAAGCAATATTTAAATCCCAGCCGCCTTCAGGCGGCTGTGTGTTGAAACAATATGAATGTTTTGGTCTATACCCAAAACGACAACCAGCCGCCTTCAGGCGGCTGTGTGTTGAAACATTGAGAAATGGAAAAATGTCCCATCGGATGTGGCCAGCCGCCTTCAGGCGGCTGTGTGTTGAAACTTTTTGCAGTTTGTTAACACTTACCAAAAGCGTACCAGCCGCCTTCAGGCGGCTGTGTGTTGAAACGATACGTTGGCAGTCAATACACAATCGGCAACCCGGCCAGCCGCCTTCAGGCGGCTGTGTGTTGAAACTTCCTCAATTTTTTTAATTTCCGACCGGATTTTCCAGCCGCCTTCAGGCGGCTGTGTGTTGAAACAATTTTGAAAAATATTTTGTTTTTAAATCATTATCCAGCCGCCTTCAGGCGGCTGTGTGTTGAAACATTCTTTATCTTTCATAGTTTGATGTTTAAAAGGGCCCAGCCGCCTTCAGGCGGCTGTGTGTTGAAACCAATTTGCTGGATAAGGCAGGGTTTGAATATACGGCCAGCCGCCTTCAGGCGGCTGTGTGTTGAAACTAATCTGTTTTAAAACCCGTTTAAAAAAAGGTCCCAGCCGCCTTCAGGCGGCTGTGTGTTGAAACTGTTTATATGCGTGAGTATGGTTATGGCTATCCTCCAGCCGCCTTCAGGCGGCTGTGTGTTGAAACTCAGTATTTGGGACGCCTTTTTTTGGCGTTTTTGCCAGCCGCCTTCAGGCGGCTGTGTGTTGAAACTAAAAACCATGTATCCAGTAGCAATTTGATTCCCCAGCCGCCTTCAGGCGGCTGTGTGTTGAAACTTTGATTCAACGTTCCAACATCAAACAAATCCGCCAGCCGCCTTCAGGCGGCTGTGTGTTGAAACTCTAATTAACGGGTTCTATTATGAAAAAGTTTCTGAACCAGCCGCCTTCAGGCGGCTGTGTGTTGAAACAATCCCAAAAACAACCCTAAATACATTGGCTATACCAGCCGCCTTCAGGCGGCTGTGTGTTGAAACTTGGGATTAGCGTGAGCGATGTTTTGAAGTATGAGGCCAGCCGCCTTCAGGCGGCTGTGTGTTGAAACAATTCGCCGAACATCACAAAAATTTCGGTCTCGCCAGCCGCCTTCAGGCGGCTGTGTGTTGAAACTATCAGACCCAATATGGCCGCCTGACGACACAAAAAGCCAGCCGCCTTCAGGCGGCTGTGTGTTGAAACATCCGAATGCAGGTAAAGCTTTTCTTGGTACCCATCCAGCCGCCTTCAGGCGGCTGTGTGTTGAAACAATCACACAGAAATAAGGATTTTGGCGGGGGATTCCCAGCCGCCTTCAGGCGGCTGTGTGTTGAAACTTTGATTTGAGTTTGAATAGCTTGCCCGTAGGCTTCCAGCCGCCTTCAGGCGGCTGTGTGTTGAAACTATCAAGCGCGGAGGCGCAATCGGGCTGGGTGGAGCCAGCCGCCTTCAGGCGGCTGTGTGTTGAAACATCTTCGATTTCGTGGTTAATTGCAATTACTTGCCAGCCGCCTTCAGGCGGCTGTGTGTTGAAACAATTTTCATGTTTTCGTTGGCCGGCATATCCAAACCCAGCCGCCTTCAGGCGGCTGTGTGTTGAAACCTTCCCAAAAATGGCCGTAAGCACAGTGCATTGAACCAGCCGCCTTCAGGCGGCTGTGTGTTGAAACCACATAGCGATGTCGCCGGGCTTTGGGGCGTCCGTCCAGCCGCCTTCAGGCGGCTGTGTGTTGAAACAATAAAACCCTCTCTTTGTGTAACAAAGGTTTCGGCCAGCCGCCTTCAGGCGGCTGTGTGTTGAAACTGCATCTACTGTAACGTTTCGTCCTTTTGCGGGGCCAGCCGCCTTCAGGCGGCTGTGTGTTGAAACATGATGGCTGCGGCGGCGGTGGGATTTTGGGCAGCCAGCCGCCTTCAGGCGGCTGTGTGTTGAAACAGCTCTTTTGCTTTATCAATGATGCGCTTGGCGATTCCAGCCGCCTTCAGGCGGCTGTGTGTTGAAACGGCTATATCGGTCAAACAAAAGACCTGTATTTCCCAGCCGCCTTCAGGCGGCTGTGTGTTGAAACGTCAATACCTATTTCCCGCATTATGTCAGGTCGTCCCAGCCGCCTTCAGGCGGCTGTGTGTTGAAACAGTCATTACGACGTTTGGTTGTATCAGCACAGCCCAGCCGCCTTCAGGCGGCTGTGTGTTGAAACATCCTGCCGCCTTGCCGTATAAATCGCCAACCACACCAGCCGCCTTCAGGCGGCTGTGTGTTGAAACCCTGAATGCTCTGTTGTCGAACAGTTTTCAAGCGGCCAGCCGCCTTCAGGCGGCTGTGTGTTGAAACCTTCTGCGACACCTTGTCCGGCAAAGCCAACACCGCCAGCCGCCTTCAGGCGGCTGTGTGTTGAAACAATTCCGACACGCTGGGTCGCAAATGATGCCGATACCCAGCCGCCTTCAGGCGGCTGTGTGTTGAAACTTCATAATCCGCTTGGATGATATCGTCGCCGGAGCCAGCCGCCTTCAGGCGGCTGTGTGTTGAAACTCTTCACCCGCATCGGAACCCGTGTAATGCGAGAACCAGCCGCCTTCAGGCGGCTGTGTGTTGAAACCAACATACTCAACCTTATAATAGCAAGTTGGAACCCAGCCGCCTTCAGGCGGCTGTGTGTTGAAACAATTCCTACGGTACAGGCTATCGTATGTGGGGTAACCAGCCGCCTTCAGGCGGCTGTGTGTTGAAACAAATCAGACCATCAGGTGATACATACGACAATCCGCCAGCCGCCTTCAGGCGGCTGTGTGTTGAAACTTTAAATAGCCGTTGGAAATACCCGTCAAGTTCAGCCAGCCGCCTTCAGGCGGCTGTGTGTTGAAACTAACGGTGATGCCATTTCGATTTTTTTAACGCCGTCCCAGCCGCCTTCAGGCGGCTGTGTGTTGAAACTTCCTAAGCGTTTGTCAGACCCTGAATTTTCAGACCCAGCCGCCTTCAGGCGGCTGTGTGTTGAAACGGTACCAAAAATACACGCGTTGAGTATTTCGACGCCAGCCGCCTTCAGGCGGCTGTGTGTTGAAACAGCATCTTTGATTCGGTCGCTATCAATTCTTCTTCCAGCCGCCTTCAGGCGGCTGTGTGTTGAAACTTTCAGGCGTTTTTATTTTAGAGGACCAATGTTCCAGCCGCCTTCAGGCGGCTGTGTGTTGAAACCATTTATCATTGGATTGGAAGGCGGAAACCTTGCCCAGCCGCCTTCAGGCGGCTGTGTGTTGAAACAAAGTCATAAAGGGATTGCTTGCAAAAGCCACCGCCAGCCGCCTTCAGGCGGCTGTGTGTTGAAACCAGCCAAGCGGCAAAAGCAGCGCGGTTAATCAGGCCAGCCGCCTTCAGGCGGCTGTGTGTTGAAACAACTAATACCGTTGATTTTGGTACCAAGAAACCAACCAGCCGCCTTCAGGCGGCTGTGTGTTGAAACAATCGGATAATATCAACCATGCCGATTGTGTTTTCCAGCCGCCTTCAGGCGGCTGTGTGTTGAAACTTGTTGAAAATGAGGCATTTGGGCTGACTACTGCCCCAGCCGCCTTCAGGCGGCTGTGTGTTGAAACCCATTACCTGAATCGTTTCCTCGCAATTCAGGGGAACCAGCCGCCTTCAGGCGGCTGTGTGTTGAAACGGGCTATGGTTCGGGCGCGGGCATTGCTGAAAGCCCAGCCGCCTTCAGGCGGCTGTGTGTTGAAACCATTCCGTTTTGTCGCCGTTAAGGCGAAGTCTAACCAGCCGCCTTCAGGCGGCTGTGTGTTGAAACAAACCGATACCAAACGTGCGCATTGTCGCAGCGAGCCAGCCGCCTTCAGGCGGCTGTGTGTTGAAACAACATAACGCAGCGTACTCTCGGACATCTTGGTCCCAGCCGCCTTCAGGCGGCTGTGTGTTGAAACCTGAAGGAGTTGCGGCTATTCGTTCGTTACAAGCCCAGCCGCCTTCAGGTGGCTGTGTGTTGAAACACGACAATGGTAACGGCGGGAGCACCCGGCTTGTCCAGCCGCCTTCAGGCGGCTGTGTGTTGAAACCACACCGCTTCGCCGACTTCGGCGCGCTTCACTTCCAGCCGCCTTCAGGCGGCTGTGTGTTGAAACAGTATGAAAAAGGCGATGAGGTGCCGGCTGAGTTCCCAGCCGCCTTCAGGCGGCTGTGTGTTGAAACATTGATACCTTTTCGTGTTTCAGATGCAAGGTTACCAGCCGCCTTCAGGCGGCTGTGTGTTGAAACCGTATCCATCGAAGCAATCCACGCAGAAACGCCGCCAGCCGCCTTCAGGCGGCTGTGTGTTGAAACTCAGGCTGTGCCATCACTCTCAGCGACTTGATACCCCAGCCGCCTTCAGGCGGCTGTGTGTTGAAACGCTCGACGCCGACCGTTACCCGCAGGCGGCTGACCCAGCCGCCTTCAGGCGGCTGTGTGTTGAAACTTATTCTTATTGGGATTTTCCGCCCATGCCGAACCCCAGCCGCCTTCAGGCGGCTGTGTGTTGAAACTTTTATTCTCAGTGATTTCATGCGTCATTTTTCCCAGCCGCCTTCAGGCGGCTGTGTGTTGAAACATCTGATAAGAATGTGTCTGATTCTGAGGTTGAACCAGCCGCCTTCAGGCGGCTGTGTGTTGAAACACAATAGTCCCAAAAATAACGCATACGAACGCCGAGCCAGCCGCCTTCAGGCGGCTGTGTGTTGAAACCGTTGCACAGTCAAACGCCGCAGGATTCAAACGACCCAGCCGCCTTCAGGCGGCTGTGTGTTGAAACTGATTCCCCATGAAATTCTGATAGATGCGGGTCACCAGCCGCCTTCAGGCGGCTGTGTGTTGAAACAAAAACGTTTTCAGCTTCTTGCATCTGAAGGAACCAGCCGCCTTCAGGCGGCTGTGTGTTGAAACCTATATGATTCAGCATTTCTTGCAATGCTCTGTTCCCAGCCGCCTTCAGGCGGCTGTGTGTTGAAACAGTCTGTCGCTGGAAGAATAAAAAGCGGCCTGATACCAGCCGCCTTCAGGCGGCTGTGTGTTGAAACAAATACCCCCGCCGCCACGCTCCACAAACCCGCCCCAGCCGCCTTCAGGCGGCTGTGTGTTGAAACTTCGGTTTCCTGACTGGCTCGGCTGGCGGTCTCAACCAGCCGCCTTCAGGCGGCTGTGTGTTGAAACTGTTGGTATCTGCTCATTATTCAGCCTTTCTTAGGCCAGCCGCCTTCAGGCGGCTGTGTGTTGAAACAACTGATGACTGGGGACTGTCGATTTATAACGACAGCCAGCCGCCTTCAGGCGGCTGTGTGTTGAAACTTTGACACCGACCACCCCGTTTACGAGAAATCGGACCAGCCGCCTTCAGGCGGCTGTGTGTTGAAACTTCTACGCTGATCCGCCGTATTGGCAAACTGCTGCCAGCCGCCTTCAGGCGGCTGTGTGTTGAAACCATCATCCCCCGGGTGTCATCATCCTTGACCGCCCAGCCGCCTTCAGGCGGCTGTGTGTTGAAACTTCTTCGATTTCGCGCTGCAAATCGCGACACCAACCCAGCCGCCTTCGGGCGGCTGCGTGTTGAAACTCGTGCAGTTGAGTTAGTGGGTTGATACCGGCGGGCCAGCCGCCTTCAGGCGGCTGCGTGTTGAAACGGCAAGACGACGGCGACGGTGACGGTGGCGAATCCAGCCGCCTTCGGGCGGCTGCGTGTTGAAACAGGTTTACAACGACTATATCTTCATGGCGCGGCGGAACAGCCGCCTTCAGGCGACTGCGTGTTGAAACCCGTAGCCGAGGGAGCAGATGTAGAGGTGCAGGCCCAGCCATCTTCAGTTAACTTATATGTCGAAACCAGACGGTGTTTTCCTTATTTAAACCGTCTGTAACCATTTACTTTTTGATGGTTATCTCTGAAAAATTATCTGTGGAATAGGAAATTTTTAATCCATCAAATCTCTGTCTTTCAGACGATTGAAATCGGATTTGTTTTGTTCTGATCAAATCAGATTTTCCAGCTTCGGGCTGCCGGATAAATTTGATGCAATGCAGGGTTTGATTGGCAAGGGGCTGGATAAAAATGGCAGCTTTGTTATAATGAAACTACTAGCAGTTACATACTTTTCTTGGCATTGCGCCGTTTTATTCATATTAACGAAAGAGGAAAACAAAATGTTTCCAGAATATCGCGATTTAATTTCCAAATTAAAACAAGAAGACGCCCACTTCGCCCGTCTGTTTGACGAGCATAATGAGTTGGACGATAAGATTACAGGTTTGGTTAATAATCCTGTTACCAGCGGTGCTGATGAGATTGAAGAGCTGAAAAAAGCCAAATTGAAACTGAAAGACGAGTTGTACGCTTTGTTGCAAAAGGCTTCAGGCAAGTAATCGGGATTTGAATAAGGTCGTCTGAAACTGGATTTCGGTTTTCAGACGACCTTTTGTTTATTTAAATAATTTGGAACAACGCTTCAGGCGGCTTGTTCGTGCATCGTGTGAAGGCGGCTTTGCGCGGGGTTTTCTTGAAACCATTTCAATTCGTCGCGCAGGGAAACGACTTCGCCGATAACAATCAACGCGGGACGCGGGGCGTTTTCTGCCAGCTCGGACAGGTTTTTCAGACGACCCGTCACGACGCTTTGGTGCGGAAGCGTGCCGTTGGAGACGATGGCGACGGGTGTGTCGCCGCTGCGTCCATGTGCCATCAGCTTTTCGGCGGTTTCGGCGGCTTTGAGCGTGCCCATATAGACGACCAGGGTTTGGTTGTCGAGGGCGAGCGTGCGCCAGTCGGGTTGGTGTCCGTCGTGTTTGCTGTGTCCGGTCACGAAGAGCGCGCTTTGGGCGCAGTCGCGGTGTGTTAGGGGGATGCCTGCGTAGGCGGTCGCACCCAGTGCGGCGGTGATGCCGGGGATGATGCGGTAGGGGATGTTTGCCTGCCGCAAGACTTGGGCTTCTTCGCCGCCGCGTCCGAAAACGAAGGGGTCGCCGCCTTTGAGCCGGACGACGCGCAAACCTTGGCGGGCGTATTCGACCAAGAGGCGGTTGGTTTCTTCTTGTTGGACGTGGTGCGAACCTGCGCGTTTGCCGACGCTGATTTTGTCCGCGTCTTTGCGCACCATGCTTAAGACCTCGTCTGAAACTAAGGCATCGTGAAACACGACATCCGCCGCCTGTATCGCCTGCAAGGCGTGCAAAGTGAGCAGCCCTGCGTCGCCGGGGCCTGCGCCGACCAGGACGACTTCGCCTTTTGCCGCGCCGAAACCGTCAAGCTGCGCGACAAGCTCTGCTTCGGCGGCATCAAGATTGCCCTGTGCGGCGAGCGCGTTAAAACGGCTGTCGAACAGGTTTTCCCAAAAGCGGCGGCGGTTTGTCGTGCCTGTGATGTTGGCTTTGACCGCGTTGCGCCATTTGCCTGCGAGCGCCGCCATTTGACCGGTGTGCAGCGGGATGAGCGTTTCGATGATTTGCCGCCACTTACGCGCCAAAACAGGGGCGGTCGCGCTGCTGGAGACGGCGATTTTGAGCGGGCTGCGGTCGATGACGGCGGGGACGGTGAAGGAACACAAATCCGCGGTATCGACGGTGTTGCAGAGTTTAGCCCGCCGCTCCGCCGCTTGGAAAATGCGGCGGTTGAAGGCGTAATCGTCGGTGGCGGCGACGGCGAAAAATACGTCGTCCAAATCGTCGTCGTAAAATTCGCTGCCCAGCCATTCGATTTTGCCTTCGTCCGCCCATTTTTGGAAAACGGGATTGAGTTCGCGGGCGACAACCCTGACCGCAGCTCCTGCCTGCAACAGGCTTTCGGCTTTGCGTTCCGCCACTTTGCCCGCACCCGCCAGCAGGACGGGGCGGCCGTTCAAATCGGCAAACAGGGGATAATGGTTCATGGCGTGTTCTCTTATTAAGCTATCGTGCCGCCCATCTTAAAATCCCGCAGGCTTTGGCGGAAAGAATGGTTTTTGCTTATCTTATCGAGTTTGGTTATATGTGCCGTTTCCGTTGCCGCGCGGCAAAAAGATCGTCTGAAAACGGCACTCCTTTTTCAGACGATCCCGCCAATATAACGAAATCATCTTTGCTTCAAACAAACCATTCTTTCCGTTTTTCAGACGACCTCTTTAGAGTACCGCCTATCTGAGTTTTGCTAAAGAGAACAATATGTCTATTCAAAACCACCACTTAGACTGGCTCGAAGCCGAATCCGTCTACATCATCCGCGAAGTCGTCGCCGAAGCGAAAAATCCCGCGCTGCTGTTTTCCGGCGGCAAGGATTCCGTCGTTTTGCTGGCGCTGGCGGTCAAAGCGTTCAAACTCGAAGGCCGCCCGCTCAAGCTGCCGTTCAAGCTGCTGCACGTCGATACGGGGCACAATTACCCCGAAGTGATTCAGTTCCGCGATGAAACCGTCGCGCGTACGGGCGTGCAACTGGTGGTCGGCAGCGTCGAAGACTCCATCAAAAAAGGTACGGTCGTCCTACGCCGCGAAACCGATTCGCGCAATGCCGCGCAGGCGGTAACGCTGGTGGAAACCATTGAAGAACAAGGCTTTGACGCGCTGATGGGCGGCGCGCGGCGCGATGAGGAAAAAGCGCGGGCGAAGGAGCGGATATTCTCGTTCCGCGACGAATTCGGACAATGGGACCCGAAAAGCCAGCGTCCCGAACTCTGGTCGCTCTACAATACGCGGCTCTTTAGCGGCGAAAACATGCGCGTGTTCCCCATCTCGAACTGGACGGAACTCGACATCTGGCAATACATCGCCCGCGAAAAACTCGCGCTGCCGCCGATTTATTACAGCCACAAACGCGAAGTCGTCGAACGCGGCGGGCTGCTCGTCCCCGTTACCCCGCTGACGCCGAAACGCGAAGGCGAAGTTTCCCAAATCCGCGACGTGCGTTTCCGTACCGTCGGCGACATTTCCTGCACCTGCCCCGTCGCCAGCACCGCCGCCACGCCCGAAGACATCATCGCCGAAACCGCGGCAGCCACCATTTCCGAACGCAGCGCCACGCGTATGGACGACCGCGTGTCCGAAGCGGCGATGGAAGAGCGCAAAAAGGCGGGGTATTTTTGAGCGGAGCTGCTGGCAAAATCGGTTTGAGTTGAAACCCAAGCCGATGACTTTGTTCCGGAAACATTGTGATGAAGAGCGAAAAAAGTCGTCTGAAAAACCAAATTTGGTTTTCAGACGACCTTTTTGTTTACGGCTTTACCGTTTATTCGATGACAACGCGCGCATTAAGCGGCTGGACGGGGCGGTTGTTGTGCGAACCGATGGCGCGGGTGAATTTTTCTGCCTGCGCCTGATCAATGTAGTCGTAGGTTTTCAACAGCAGCCACGATACGCCTTCGCTGCACGGCGGTGTGGTCAGCGAACCGGCGAAGCGGTAGTATTTCAACCGTTTCGGCAGCAGGGTGCCGGCGTCGAAAGCTTTGTCGAGGTTTACCTTTCCTTCCTTCATCGGCATCACGTTCCATATAGGTGCGAGGCGGTCGTTGGTTTTGCCAGGTTCGTACAATACTGCCAATACCAAAGGCTGGCGGTTTTCGTCCAAGTGGACGAAGTGGGCTTCCATCGGGAAGGTGCGGCCTTTGATTTGGTTTTCACTGGGCACGTGGAAATGGAATTGTTTCAGGGTGTAGGTGCGACCGTTTACGCTAAGGGTATTGCCGCCTTCGGGGTAGTTGACTTGAATGGTGTGGCCGTTGTTTTCCACGTTAACCGCGCTCGGTTTGTAATTGACTTTGATGGCGGGCAGTCTGCCTGAGACGGTTTCGGTGATGTTGACGGGGGATTGGTTTTTGCCTGTGGAGCACAAACGGAACTCTTCAGAAAGCTCGCCCCAGCTTTCAGGAGAGTCGTGTCCGGTGTAACCCCAATGGGTGTGGCTGCCGTGTGCGGCGGCGGAGAATGCTGTGAAGGTGGACAGCAGGAAAACAGTCAGACGAGGCAACGTGAGGTTCAAGCAGGGCATTGCAATATCCTTTCTGTAAGGAGGAGGGGAAAAAGCATTGCGGTGCGTATGTAGATTATTGTTATTTTTTTATTTAACCATAGCCATATTAAATCATTAGGTCAAGCCTTCTTGGGTTAATTCTGTTAATGCTATGAAGTTAAGGCGAATTCATTTTTTCAAAACGATGTTGTCGTTTTGAAAATTGATAATAATTTGAAATAGAAAATGCCTATTTTTCACACCTTAAAAATTTAAGGAAAGCCGACTCGTGAAAAAGGTCGTCTGAAAACCTGAATTCGGTTTTTCAGACGACCTTTTGCCTTGCCTGACAAGGGTTATTTGTGCAGCCCGCATTCTTTGCTGTCTTTGCTTTCCCACCACCAGCGCCCGGCGCGGATGTCTTCGTCTGCTTTGACGGGGCGGGTGCAGGGTTCGCAGCCTATGCTCGGGTAGCCTTGGAAATACAAGGCATTGAGCGGGACGTCGTAGGCTTGCGCGTATGCCCAGACGTCGTTTTCTTCCCAGTCGAAAATGGGGTTGAACTTGGCGATGTTGCGGCTGTGGTCGATTTCTTCAAAATCCAGTTCGCTGCGGGTTGCCGATTGGCTGCGGCGTTGTCCGGTCAGCCAGGCGGGGGCGTTTTTCAGGGCGCGGTTGAGCGGCTCGATTTTGCGGATGTGGCAGCAACGGCGGCGCAGCTCGACGCTGTCGTACATGGCGGTTGCGCCGAATTCCTGCTCAAACTGCCGCGCGCTTTCGGGATCGGGGTGGAAAACTTCCAGCTCGGTTTGATAACGGACGTTGACGGCGGTAATCAGGGCGGCGGTTTCGGGATTGAGCTTGCCGGTGTCGAGGGTGATGATGCGCAGGGGGAGTTTCAGGCGGCAGATGGCGTCGGTAATGATCATGTCTTCGACGGCAAGGCTGGAGGCGAAGACGGCTTGCGGATAGCGGCGGGCGATGTGTTTGAGGCGGGTTTCGAGCGTGGCGGTCAACTCGGGCAGCCGGCGCCGTTCGGCTTCGCCTGTCGTCGGGATGCACCAAAGCTGGGGGCGGAAGAGGGACATGGTTGGCTTGTTCCTTGGTTTTTGTTTTCAGACGACCCCTCTTGCGGCAAAAGGGGTCGTCTGAAAGTTTGTACGGAACATTATTGTCGGGCGGTCTCGCGCGAAGGGGAAAGAATGCTTTTCTATTTCTTTATAACCAAAGCGATTGCTGCTGGTCTTTCGGCACGAGGTGGTTCACGCCTATGCCGATCAGGCGGAAGGCGTCTTCGCGCTGGGGTGGCACGCGCTGCATCAGGGTTTGCGCGGCGCAAAGCAGGGCGTCGGTGTCGGGCAGGACGGAAGAGTAGGTCAGGGAGCGGGTGATGATGCGGAAATCGTGGGTTTTCAGCTTGAGGGTTACGCCTTTGGCTTCGACGTTTTTGCGTGAGATTTGCCGCCACAAGTCTTCAGCAAGATGGGGCAGATGTCCTGCCGCCTGTTCGAGCGACAGGTCTTCGGGCAGGGTGATTTCGGTGGAGATTTGGAGGCGTTCGCGTTCGGCTTTGACGGGGCGTTCGTCCGTACCGCGTGCCAAATCATAGAGGCGGTAGCCGTAGCGTCCGAAATGGTTTAACAGTTCGCCACGCTCGAAACGGCGCAAATCGCCTGCCGTCTGCATACCCAGCGACTGCATTTTTTTCAACGTTACCTTGCCCACGCCGGGGATTTTGCCCAAGGGCAGGGTTTCCAAAAATGCCATGACTTTGTGCGGCGGCAGGACGAATTGCCCGTTCGGCTTGCGCCAGTCCGACGCGATTTTCGCCAAAAATTTGTTCGGCGCGATGCCTGCGGAAGCGGTCAGGCCGGTTTCCGCAAAAATGGCGGCGCGGATTTCTTTGGCAACTTCGCTGGCGTATGGGATGTTTTTGAAATTATGGGTCACGTCAAGATAGGCCTCGTCGAGCGACAAGGGTTCGATCAAGTCGGTATAACGCCTGAATACGGCGTGAATCTGCGCGGAAACCTGACGGTACAAATCGAAATGCGGCGGCACATACACCGCTTGCGGACACAGCCTTTTCGCCGTCGCCACCGACATCGCGGAATGCAGCCCAAACTGCCGCGCCTCATACGATGCGGCGCAAATCACCGAACGCGCGCCTTCCCACGCGACAACCACGGGCAGCCCTTTCAAATGTGGCTGCTCGCGCAGTTCTACCGATGCGTAGAACGCGTCCATGTCGATATGGATGATTTTGCGCTGGGACATTGCAGAAAGACGGAAAGGAAAAGAGACAGGTATTTTAGCGGAAAACGATAGGCAAAGGTCGTCTGAAACCGGTTTCAGACGACCTTTTCCGGTTTATTTGATTTGATAGTCTAAAACGAAACGCGCAGCATCATCTTGAGCCAGAATTTCCGTCAGCTTGGGCAGCGTATCCGCCAATTTTTTTGCCAGCAGATAGGGCGGATTGAGGACGAACATCCCGCTGCCGTGCATACCGAACCCGTCTTCGCGCGGTTTGTGGACATAAAGCTCGGCTTGAAGGTAATTTTCGGGCATGAGTTTTTTCAACTGTTCCGGCAGCTTGCGGCTCTCTTCGCGGCTCAAGCAGGGATACCAAACCAGATAACAGCCCGACTCGAAACGTTTGAGCGCGTCTTGCAGGGTTTGGACAACGCGGCGGTAATCTTGTTTCTCCTCATAGGGCGGGTCGATCAGTACCACGGCGCGGCGCGGCGGCGGGGGAAGCAGCGAAATCAGTCCGCGATAGCCGTTAGCCTGCGTGATTTGCCCGCGTTTGCCCAGACGGGCTTCTTTCATGTTGTTTTGCAAATGCGCAAAATCGGCAGGATGAAGCTCGAACAGGCGAAGTTTGTCGCATTCTCTGGTGAGAAAGCGGGCAAGCCAGGGCGAGCCGCAGTAGAGGTTTTCATCGGGCAGGATTTCTTTCAGACGACCGGTAAAGTCGGACAAATCCGAGGGCAGCGCATCTGCTTGAAGCAGCCGTGCAATCCCCTGCCGGTATTCGCCGACCTTCTGCGCCTGCTCGCCGCGCAAATCATACAAACCCGCGCCGCTGTGGGTGTCGATATACCAATACGGTTTGTCTTTGAGGTTGAAATATTCCAGCGTAAGGAAGAGGGTGAAATGTTTGAGCATATCGGCGTGGTTGCCGGCATGGAAGGCGTGGCGGTAGCTGAGCATGGCAGGGGTCGTCTGAAAACAGGGAAGGGCGATTATATCCGCAAATGCAGCGGGACTGTTGCCGGGCTTTCAGACGACCTTGGGATTGCGCTGGAAGTAAACCGTCCTGACAGGCTGCCGTCGCGGAAATTTTTGTTTTGTCCGATATAATACAGGTCGTCTGAAAACCGGATGTCCATTTTCAGACGACCTTTTTTCAATACGGGAAACGAAAATGGCTGAGAATACCGCCGATGATTTGAACCTTGCCGCCGCTCAAGCGGCCGGGCATTTGCTGGAGCGTTGCGTACCGGAGCATGCTGCGGTGCTGACGCCTTATGTGTTGCGGCTGTTTGCGGCTTTGCAGAACGGGCACTCGTTTGTGTGGCTGGATGAGGGCGAGGCGGACGAATTGGCGGGATTGGCGCCGACGGTCGGGCAGGGCACGTCGCCGTTGGTGTTGCAGGGCAGAAAGTTGTTTTTGGGGCGGATGTGGCAGCTCGAGCATGATTTGGTGGCTGAAATCAAGCGTTTGGCAGAAGCGGAAGTCGAGCCTGTGGATTGGATGAGCGCGTCGCAAAACTTGTCCGGCTGGTTTGCCGACAAAGGCAGCGCAGGGCAGCGGGATGCGGCGGGGCTTGCCCTGCTTCAGGCGTTTATGCTGATTACGGGCGGGCCGGGTACGGGAAAGACGACGACGGTGGCGAAACTTTTGGGGCTGATTTGTACCAACTCTGCCACGCGCCTGCCGCGTATCGCTCTGGCCGCGCCGACGGGCAAGGCTGCGGCGCATATGGCGCGCGCGCTGCATCGGGCGGTGGACGGTTTCGAGATGCCGGATGTGGTGCGCAATCATTTGTCCGCTCTGGAAGGGCAGACGGTCCACCGCCTTTTGAAGCTGCGCCCGCCGCAAATGCTGCCTGCGTTTGACGGCAACCGCCCGCTGCCTTTGGATGTGTTGGTGGTGGATGAGGCTTCGATGTTGGATGTTTCCCTGCTGCTTCACTTGCTGCGTGCGATTCCGTCGGGCTGCCGCGTGATTTTTTTGGGCGACGAGTTCCAACTGCCTTCGGTCGGTGTCGGCGCGGTATTGGCGGCGTTGTCGAGACGGACGGTTTTGGATAAGGAGACGGCGGATCAGCTGAGCATTTATCTGCCTGAACACGGTTTCCCCGTGGAGGAAAATCCGCCGGTTTTGTCGCAAAACGTCGCGCAACTGACAGTCAGCCACCGTTTCGGCGCAAATAGCGGCATCGGTTGCTTGGCTAGGGCGGTCGTATCGGGCAAGAGCGGGGAAAGTTGGGCGCAGTTTGCCTTGTTCCCTGACGAGTTGGAAATCCGCGAGGGTCGTCTGAAACAGCAGGCGGAGCTGCTTTACCGAAAACACGAAAAATACTGGCAGGCAGTCGATAAAAACGATGTGGCGCTGGCGTTCGGACACGCGGCGGACGTGGTCGTTTTGGCGGCATGGCGGCAGGACGCGGAGGCGTTTAACGAAGAGTATTGCCGTTATCTGCAACGCAAACATCGGGCGGGCGCAGATACGCCGTGGTTCGCGGGACAAATCATCATGATTGCGCGCAACGACTATACGCTGGAAGTGTTCAACGGCGATATCGGGCTGATTATGCCCGACGCGGAATCGGCGAACGGCTTGGCGGCGTATTTCCCGAATGCGGACGGCTTCAAAAAAATCGCCATCAGCCGCCTGCCGCAGTTTGATTCCGCGTTCGCCATGACTGTGCATAAAAGCCAGGGGTCGGAATATCGGGAAGTCTGGCTGTTGCCGCCGTCGGGAAAAATAGAGCAGGGCGGGGATGACGCGCTGTCGGGCTTAAACAATGCGCTGCTCTACACCGCCATCACCCGTGCGCGGGAACGCTTCGTCTTTTGGGGAAATGAAGAACAATGGCGGTTGGCGGTGGAGACCCGCAAAACCCGCCGCACGGCATTGGGCGACATCTTGGATGCGATGTTCGTACCGAAAGCTTGAATCAAACCCTAAAGGTCGTCTGAAAACGGAACGGATGCTGCCGGAAGTTTTCAGACGACCTTTCTCTATTGATATGCGTCAAAATCAGTTTGGAAATAAGCATAATACTCTAAATCTTCTTGACGGTTTGTGCCGTCTTTCATAGGATTACAGCCGTTCGATTACAAAAATTAGTAAATTTCTAACAAATATTGATTAGGAATTTTTGTTAAAAATACCTTTTACCCTTCAATCGGAGATTGGCATGAACATCCAAAAAAACTTTGCCGTTGTATGCGCTGCCTTGGCGGCATTACCCACCGCATTTGCAGAAACCGCTAGCGTAGAGCGCGATGCCGCCGCATTGGCAACGACGAGCGATTACGTCAATTCGGGCAGCGTCATCCGCAAAGACGAAGATAAAATCAGCATTTTCAACGATTTGCTGACCGTAAACGGAACATTCCGCGTCCGTGCCGACACCAAAGACATCAATGCCAACAACAGCAGCACCAATCCCACGCCCGACGCTTCCAATACCAATTTCAACGCCGAATTCTGGTTGCGCGCCAAACTTTATAAAGACTGGAAACTGGTGACCCAAATCGAACCCAACATCGACTTGAAAACCGGCAAATTCAACGGCGACCACGATGTTCCCGTGAACAAACTCTATGCCGAAGGCTCGATTACCGAAGGCGTCAAAGCCCGCGTCGGTAAATTCGGCGCATTCTCCTCCTACGGACGCGTTTGGGATACCGAAGTAACCGGCGGTGAAATCTTCTTTGACAACAAAACCCTGCCCACCAAAATTTACGCAGGCCGCCGCACCGGCAGCCTCAACGACAACGTATGGGGCATAGGCGGCCGCCGCAAACACTTCGCCGCCATTCAAAGCAGCCTGCCGATTAACGAAAACATCAACGTCGGCGCAACCGTCAGCTACATGAAAGACATAGACGTGCGCGGCGCGAAGAAAAACGCCGTCTTCGGCGAAATCGGCGCAGATGTCAAATTCAACGACGATTGGCGTTGGATGGCGGCAGTCAGCAAGTCCAACATCAAAGCCTATAACGACGCAGGACAAAAAATCAAAAACGACGGCGTGTTTACCGAAGTCCGCTATAAACTTGCCGACTGGAAAGTCCGCAATTCCTACGACGCCTTCCTGAATTACCGCCGCGTCGGCGCACTTTCGGGCGTATCTTCCGTACAAGACTACAGTAAAAACGTACAAGGCGTACAAGTCGGCGCGACCTACGTTCCTTGGAAAAACTGGAAAGTGTCAGGCTTTTACTTGGCGGGCAAACAAGTTACCCCGACTGCCGGTTCAAGCAGACAAGACGTCAACGTCTTGCGCGGTCAGGTGGAATACAAATTCTAAGCCGTTTGGATAAAGGTTTTGTAGAAACGAAAAAACAGGCAGGGAAAACCTGCCTGTTTTAGTTCGGATAAGATTTCAGACGACCTGTACCTGTTTCCTGATAAAGGTCGTCTGAAAAGTACGATTCCACCAAGACAAACTCCGAATCCTACCAGCTGTCGCGCTTCATGCGGTCGAGTTGGCGGCGGTCGCGTTTGGTCGGCCTGCCGTCGGGATACGCCGCGCTGATGCGGCTTGCTTGGTCGAGCTGTTTTTGCGCTTCGCGTTCGGCGGCGGTTTTCATGTCTTCTTCGTAAAGCTGACGCGCTTCGGGGGCGGGGCGGCGCTGGTGGTTGAGTGCCAATACTTTGATTTTGTAAGGCAGTGAATTGAGCGTCAGGTCGATGATGTCGCCCGCGCTGATATTTTTGCTGTTTTTGACTTTGGCGCCGTTGACCTGAACCCTGCCCAATTCGATATGTTTTTGAGCCAGCGCGCGGGTTTTGAAAAAGCGTGCAGCCCAAAGCCATTTGTCGAGCCGCATCGCCGTATTGTCGTGTTCGTTTTTCATAGCCTGTTTGAAATGATTGAACTGAATGGAAGTTTATCATAAGATACGGCACTTCATTTGTTTAGTGCAGATATACTATATCATCCGCAAAAGGTCGTCTGAAAAGGCATCCGCCCGATTATCTGCCGTTTTGCACGGCATATCCTCAATGAGAAATGCTGCCAAATATGCCTGATTGGCGTATGATAGCGGCAGCGTCCCTACCGAGAGCTTCACCCTATGAAACCAGTTTTTTTGGATTTTGAACAACCCATCGCTGAATTAACCAATAAAATCGAAGAGTTGCGCTTTGTGCAGGGCGAATCCGCCGTCGATATTTCCGATGAAATCGCCAGATTGCAGAAGAAAAGCAACGACCTGACAAAATCGATTTTCAACAAGCTGACGCCCGCTCAGATTTCGCAGGTTTCACGCCATCCCCAACGTCCTTACACCTTAGATTACATTCAAGCCATTTTCACCGATTTTGAAGAGTTGCACGGCGACCGCCATTATTCAGACGACCATGCCATCGTCGGCGGTTTGGCGCGCTTCAACGGACAAAGTGTGATGGTTATCGGCCATCAAAAAGGTCGAGATACCAAAGAAAAAATCCGCCGTAATTTCGGTATGCCGCGCCCTGAAGGCTACCGTAAAGCACTGCGTCTGATGCAGACCGCCGAGAAATTCAATATTCCCGTGATGACTTTTGTCGATACGCCGGGCGCGTATCCGGGCATCGGCGCAGAAGAGCGCGGTCAGTCTGAAGCCATCGGACGCAACCTGTACGAACTGACCCGCCTACGTGTACCGGTTTTGTGTACCATTATCGGCGAGGGTGGTTCCGGTGGCGCGCTGGCGATTGCGGTCGGCGATTACGTCAATATGCTGCAATATTCGACTTACTCGGTTATCTCTCCGGAAGGTTGTGCGTCTATTCTGTGGAAAACTGCCGAAAAAGCGGCAGATGCCGCGCAAGCCTTGGGCATTACCGCCAAACGCCTGCAAGAGTTGGATTTGATCGATAGCGTGATCAACGAGCCTTTGGGCGGTGCGCACCGTGATTTTGAAACGACCATGAAAAACGTCAAAACGGTGTTGGAAACCGAGTTGCACGAGGCGCAAAATATGCCGATGGCGGACTTGCTGGCGCGCCGTTTCGACCGGATTATGGCTTACGGTAAGTTTACGGATAAGTAAACAATTAATGTGTAGAAAAGCAGGCAGAAGCTCCCCCCTGCCTGCTTTTTCATTTCTAAGAACTTGCCTTGCCGACAGCATAGATTACGCCATATGAACCCGACGTCGCCTGAAAACCTTCCGCCCCAATGCCGCAGTTTGTTGGAAACTCTGCGTCTTTCGGCGCGTTCGCTTCCTGATGGTTGTACGGTAACGGTCGGATTAAGTGGCGGTTTGGATTCGGTGGTGTTGCTGCATATGCTGGCGTGTTTGCGGGAAGAGCTTGGTTTGAATGTACACGCTTTGCACGTTCATCACGGATTGAGCCGCAATGCGGATGACTGGCTGGGGTTTTGCACACGCTTATGCCAAGAATGGAATGTGCCGTTTAGAAGCGTAAAAGTTGAAGTCAAAAAAGACGGCTTGGGAATCGAAGCCGCCGCACGGAAAGCGCGTTATCAGGCGTTTTCAGACGACCCCTCCGGCATCATCGCGCTGGCGCACCATCAGGATGACCAAATTGAAACATTCATGCTCGCGGCGGTTCGCGGCGGCGGCATTAAAGCACTTGCCGCCATGCCACAATGGCGCAAGCTGGATGAGGAAACGCAAATTTGGCGGCCGCTGCTGACGTTTTCCCGAAAAGAATTGGAAAACTACGCCGCTGCCTGCAATCTGCCGAACATCGAAGATGAAAGTAACGCCGATACAGCTTTTTTAAGGAATTGGATGCGTTACGAGGCGTTGCCGGTTTGGCGGGAGCGCATTCCGAATTTCGACCATCATGTTTGTGCCAACATTCGTTCTTTGCAAACCGATTTGGCGATTTTAGACGAAGTTGTCGAAGCGGATTATCAGACGGTTTGCCAAAGCGGGCGTTTCCAAGTCAGCCGTTGGCAGACATTCAGCGAGGCGCGCCGCAGCCGGATTCTTTGGCGTTTTTTTAAGGAGAATGGGATTGTGGAAAGTTCTCCGAGAAAGCTGGCGGATTTCGCGCGGATACTGTTGGAAGCAGAAACTGCACAATGGCAGTTCGGCGAAACATCGGTATGTTTATACCGGGATTTTTTATTCATATTGAAACAAAACCAGTTCGCAGACGTGGATTGGATAAAGGGAAAAGAAGTCAGAGGCCGTCTGAAAGATATTCTCCAAGAAAACGGCTTTTTTCTGGTGCCGCACCGCAACGGATTGCCGGAATCGGTCTTGGAAGAAGAAGGAATCATTCGGACGGCGGGCAGTGATGATATGATGAATGTAGGTTTTTTGTATAAAAACGTTAAGAAAGTGTTGCAGGAAAACCATATTGTACCGTTCGTCAGAAAATGCTGGCCGATTATCACAAATACTGACGGAAACTGCATTGCTATTGTTAACCTTACGGTAAGCCACGATTTTCAAGGGATTGACGGTTTTTTACCGGTTTATGGAAAATTTTTGAGATATAAATGGAACTAAATGCGGCAATAGCTGTCTTTAACTGGCACAGCACGCTTTACTACTTTATAGCTTATAATGCAGTTATTATAAAAAGGTAAAATATGAATGATCGCCAGATTGATCAGGTCTTGGTAGAGCGCGCGCAGAAAGGCGAACAAAAAGCATTCGAGATGCTGATGTCCAAATATCAGCGTCGGCTCATCAGATTGATTTCCCGTTTTGTCAAAGACGAACACGAAGTCAACGATGTGGCGCAAGAGGCAATGATCAGGGCTTACCGTGCCTTGCCGAATTTTCGTAGCGAGAGCGCGTTTTATACCTGGCTGTACCGGATTGCTATCAATACTGCCAAAAATTTCTTAGTAACATCAGGAAAGCAGCCGTTCGTCAGTGCAGAGGCTGCCAATGAAGATGGGGATATTCTGGATTTGTCGGATCAGATTGCGGATTACCATACGCCGGAAGCTGAGATGATCAATCGGGAAATCCTGCAAACAGTCGAATCAACAATTTCGCATTTGCCCGAGGACTTACGCAAAGCCATTACCTTGCGGGAAATGGACGGTTTGTCTTACGAGGAAATCGCCACGATTATGGATTGCCCGATAGGGACGGTTAGATCCCGTATTTTCAGGGCACGGGAAGTGATAGCAAAAGATTTGAGGCCGTTGCTGGAAACTTCTGAAAATCAAAGGTGGTAATAAAAATGGTAATAACTATGAACACAACACACGAATATATCTCCATGTTGATGGATAACGACGATGTATCTGAAGAGATGCTTGATCGTCTGTTGTCCGACGATGCCGCTGCCGAAGCGTGGTACGAGTACCATCTGATTGGCGATTACATGCGCTATAAAGCAGGTACGGGGCGTGATGCGGATTTCATGCAAAGCGCAGCATTTACTGCTACGCTTGCTGAAATCAGCGAAGAACATAAGCAACGTCATAAGGCTGAAGTTGCCGCAGCGATGTCTGCTAAGGGTGTTCAAGCTGCAAACAATTCCTTCTTTAAATCTTTTGCCGTTGCCGCCAGCGTTGCTGCAGTTGCTGTGTCTGTATGGCAATTCGCCCCTCAAGTGCAGGGTGGGTTGGCAGATATAGTTGCGGAAAAAGTTGCTGATACCAAAAACCAGCAGGAACATATCGTGCCCGTAGCTGCTAATCCGGCAGTAAAAAATGCTTCAGATGTCGTGGTAGTACCTGAATCCGCAAAGAATGACAAAGGTGTTAGTCAGATTACGGTTCGAACCGAAACGCAGGTTCAACAGGATTCCGTCGTTCATTAAGCTGCATAGAGATAAAGATTTCCATCAAGTAGAGAAATCCCTTCCCGAGCTATTCGGGCAGGGATTTTATTTTTGACCGGATGCATCTTGAGGTCGTCTGAAAAAGCGGGTTGAAAAAAGTCGGACGGTATTGCGCTGTATCCTTTTTATTTGAATCCGCTATATAATGCGGCACATGAAATTGATTACCTCCGCGCAAAACGAGCAGCTCAAGCATTTGTCCAAGCTGCTGACACAATCTAAAGCACGCCGTGAATACGGGCAAACCGTGTTGGAAGGCGTGCATCTTTTGCAGGTCTATTTAGAGGCGGGATATACGCCCAAACAAGTGTATTTGCCCGAAAGTAAAAACACGCATCCTGAAATCCGAAATTTAATCAGCAGCTTGGACGAAGATTGTATTACTTGGGTCGGAAACGAAGCCTTGTCTAAAATCACCAGTCTGAACGATGCTGATGATGTGATGACTTGGATAGAGATTCCGCCACAAGGTGATTTGCCTTTAAGCGGCGACTGCGTGGTGTTGGATAGGCTGCAAGACCCCGGTAATGTCGGTACGGTTTTACGCAGCGCGGCAGCTTCGGGCATCAAGCAGATTGTGTTGGGTAATGACTGCGTCGATATTTGGTCGCCCAAGGTATTGCGGGCGGGTATGGGAGCGCATTTTCTGTTGAACATATACAGCCGCGTTTCCCTACTGCAGTGGCTGGATGCTTATCAGGACAAAATATGGGCGACCGCTTTGGACGGGCGCAACCCTTCCGATTTGTACCAACTGGATTTAAATGCCCCTTGCGCTTGGGTTTTCGGCAATGAAGGCAGCGGCGTGAGTCAGGAAATTTTGAAAAAAGTTGACGGTAGCGTCAGAATCCCGATGCTGGGACAGACCGAATCGTTAAACGTTGCCATGGCGGCAACCGTATGCCTTTTCGAGCAAATGCGCCAACGTATTGCATAAACACTTTCAGACGACCGGTCAGTTTGGGTAAAACCTGATTGAGGTCGTCTGAAAACCTTATCTTCTGCAAACTCAAAACACCAAACCGGCGATATCTGTTTAACCGCCGGTTTGGTGTTTAAAAGCAATCAGAATTTGTCATTCGGCCAGCGTGTGCTTTGTAGAATGCTTGCGTCAACGTCTTGAATATTGCGATGGCCTGTGAACGCCATGGAGACGTCCATTTCCTTATACAGGATTTCCAGCGCGCGGGTAACGCCTTCTTCGCCGTATGCGCCCAGGCCGTAGAGGAACGCGCGGCCTATCATCGTGCCTTTCGCGCCCAAAGCCCATGCTTTGAGGATGTCCTGACCGCTGCGGATACCGCTGTCCATCCACACTTCGATGTCGCTGCCAACTGCGCTGACGATGTCGGGCAAGGCTTTGATGGAGGATACGGTATCGTCGAGCTGGCGGCCGCCGTGGTTGGAAACGACCAATGCGTCCGCGCCGCTTTTCGCTGCTTTTTCCGCATCTTCAGGTTCCATAATGCCTTTGATAATCAGCTTGCCGCCCCACAAATCTTTAATGCGTGCGACGTCGTCCCAGCTCAGGCGCGGGTCGAATTGTTCGGACGTCCAAGAAGACAGCGAAGACAAATCGCCGACGTTTTTGGCGTGTCCGACGATGTTGCGGAACGTGCGGCGTTCCGTGTTCAACATTTTCATGCACCATTCGGGTTTGGTCGCCAGATTGATTAAATTGGCGATGGTCGGTTTCGGCGGTGCGGACAGACCGTTTTTGATGTCTTTGTGGCGTTGCCCCAAAACCTGCAAGTCGGCGGTCAAAACCAACGCCGAACATTTGGCATCTTTCGCGCGCTTAATCAGGTTTTCCATAAACTCGCGGTCGCGCATCACATAAAGCTGAAACCAAAACGGCGCGCTGGTGTTTTCGGCAACGTCTTCAATCGAGCAGATGGACATGGTGGACAAAGTAAACGGAATGCCGAACTTCTCCGCCGCACGCGCCGCCAAGATTTCGCCGTCGGCGTGCGCCATGCCGGTAAAGCCCGTCGGCGCAATCGCCACCGGCATCTTCACATCCTGACCGATCATTTTGGTTTCCAAGCTGCGACCTTCCATATTGACCAATACCTTTTGTCGGAAGCGGATGTCTTTGAAATCCGAAGTGTTTTCACGGTAGGTGGTTTCCGTCCAAGAACCTGAATCGATGTAATCGTAAAACATGCGCGGCATCTTGCGCTTGGCGACAAGGCGCAGGTCTTCGATGCAGGTCATTTTGCTCAAATCGCGTTTCATTGTTGATTGCCTCTGTTAAGGGGTTGCTTATACTATGGCGTGGGTCGTCTGAAACGGGTAGGGCGTTTTCAGACGACCTTTTGGAATACCATAATGATTTAGTATGAATTAGATAATCTATATCAATCGCAATTATAAAGCAAATGGTTTTAACCCTGCCAAAAGCAGGGTAATAGCACTTTTCAGACGACCTCAGCTTCAAGTTTCAGATAAAAAAGAGAAATCTTTAGGGAGATAAAAATCAATTCGCCCAGCCATTTAAACAAACAATCGGAAGATGTCTGAATATACTTGACTGAATCACTCAGATATTAGACAATCGCACCACTATAAAAAAGCCGACACAGGCAACTACCATGAGACTGACCACAAAAGGGCGTTTTGCCGTTACCGCCATGATCGATTTGGCGATGAACGCGCAAACCGGCGCTGTCAAACTCAGCGCCATCAGCGAACGCCAAAGCATTTCGCTTTCTTATCTCGAACAACTATTCAGCAAACTGCGGCGTGCCGGGCTGGTCGAAAGCCTGCGCGGCCCCGGCGGTGGCTACATCCTCGCCGCCCCTCCCGCACAAATCAATATCGCCCAAATCATTTCCGCCGCCGAAGATAAGCTGGACGCCACCCAATGCAGCAGCAAAGCCAACTGCCACCACGGCGCGCCCTGCCTGACGCACGACCTTTGGGAAAACCTGAACAAAACCATCAACGATTACCTCAGCAGCGTTACCCTGCAAAGCATCATCGAACAGAAAAACAGCGATGACGGCAGCCACGTCATCCAATTTACACATATCCATTAAGTACATTACAGAAAAAGAAAGAGCAAACCATGACCGTCAAAACCCCCGTTTATCTCGACTACGCCGCCACCACCCCCGTTGACAAACGCGTTGCCGAAAAAATGATTCCCTATCTGACCGAAACCTTCGGCAACCCCGCATCCAACAGCCACGCATTCGGCTGGACGGCGGAAGAAGCCGTCGAAAAAGCCCGCGCCGACATCGCCGCTCTGATTAACGCCGATCCCAAAGAAATCGTCTTCACCAGCGGCGCGACCGAGTCCGACAACCTCGCCATCAAAGGCGCGGCAAACTTCTACAAAACCAAAGGCAAACACCTCATCACCGTCAAAACCGAACACAAAGCCGTGCTCGACACCATGCGCGAACTCGAACGCCAAGGTTTCGAAGTAACCTATCTCGGCGTGCAGGAAAACGGTTTAATCGATTTGGAAGAACTCAAAGCCGCCATCCGCGACGACACCATCCTGATTTCCGTAATGTGGGTGAACAACGAAATCGGCGTCGTGCAAGACATTCCCGCCATCGGCGAAATCTGCCGCGAACGCAAAATCATCTTCCACGTCGATGCCGCCCAAGCCTGCGGCAAAGTGCCTGTTGACGTAGAAGCCGCCAAAATCGACCTGCTGTCCATGTCCGGCCACAAAGTGTACGGCCCCAAAGGCATCGGCGCACTGTACGTCCGCCGCAAACCCCGCGTCCGCCTCGAAGCCCAAATGCACGGCGGCGGCCACGAACGCGGCTTCCGCAGCGGCACCCTGCCGACCCACCAAATCGTCGGCATGGGCGAAGCCTTCCGCATCGCCAAAGAAGAACTCGAGCAAGACATGGCGCACTACCGCAAATTGCGCGACATCTTCCTCAAAGGCATCGAAGGCATCGAAGAAGTCTATATCAACGGCGACCTCGAACACCGCGCCCCGAACAACCTGAACGTCAGCTTCAACTTCGTCGAAGGCGAAAGCCTGATTATGGCAGTGAAAGAACTCGCCGTATCCAGCGGATCCGCCTGCACCTCCGCCTCGCTCGAACCCAGCTACGTCCTGCGCGCGCTCGGTCGCAACGACGAACTGGCGCACTCCTCCCTGCGCATCACCTTCGGCCGCATGACCACCGAAGAAGAAGTGCAGTTTGCCGCCGAACTGATCAAATCCAAAATCGGCAAACTGCGCGAACTGTCGCCGTTGTGGGAAATGTTCAAAGACGGGATTGATTTGAACTCGATTGAATGGGCGGCGCATTAAGAGCAGCCTGCACTTGGTGGAATGGAATGCGGATTTGTGAATTCGAGTTCTTAGACTGCGTGAAAATAAGTGTAGACTGGATCAGTAATCCAAATAAATCCACCAAGTTGTCTGAAACATTAAATTTAGCAATCTAACCTTGTTGTAATGATTATTAAATTATTAATAAGGAGGTAACACAAATGGGAATTTGTGGTGAATATGGTCACCAGGATAATGATATTGTTTGTGAGAAATGTGGCCAAACATATCAAGAGAGTGAAAATAGTTTTTCTCGAGATGTGCCTAAAGGGAGCGGAGAATGTGAGAAATACTTAAAATGCCCTTTCTGTTATGAAGAATACTGTTTGGAATATGATCAGCCAAGTTTAGGCTTGCATCCTTATTAAAAATATACTGCAACCAAAAATCAGCTTGTAATACACACAAGCCTATCAATCCACCCGAAATATTGGGTTTAACAACCCAACATACCAATACATTAATAACAAAAAAGGTCGTCTGAAAACTAAAAAGACCTTTTCAGACGACCTAAAAAGCCACCACATTAAAATCAAGGATACAAAACCATGAACGAACAAGATTTAGATTTGGACAATCTCGACAACCTGCTTGAAGATTTTGACGGCGTTACCGTGGAAGGCGGCGTCGATTCGGAAAACGATGACGGCTGCGAAGGCGGCGCGTGCAAAATCTGAATTTCAGGTCGTCTGAAAACCAGCAAACAAACCACTTAAACCATCAAAAAACATTAAGGAAACCACATCATGGCATACAGCGATAAAGTAATCGACCACTATGAAAATCCGCGCAACGTCGGCACATTCGACAAGGGCGACGATTCCGTCGGCACCGGCATGGTCGGCGCCCCCGCCTGCGGCGACGTCATGCGCCTGCAAATCAAAGTGAACGACGAAGGCATCATCGAAGATGCGAAATTTA
>ERZ772948.356-NODE-356-length-29662-cov-7.647347_pt1 | contig 29662 bp, 45 predicted proteins | sample MGYA00511945_ERZ772948 | MGnify/ENA primary metagenome ERZ772948 (study PRJEB29015, sample SAMEA2737927) | human oral metagenome | biome: human oral; feature: human-associated habitat; material: dental | place: China | collected 2141 ... | reverse complement strand
AATGTTAAGCGATGTAAAAACACAAACAAGTTTAATGGAATTTTGCAAATAAAGGAAATATGCGATGTCATATTATAGATGGAAAGTATCAATTGATGAAGCAAGTCAAAATATTAAAGAATGGCGAAGATACTGCAACTTAAGTCAAAGTGCATGTGCAAGTTATATGGGCATTGCATTAAATACATATTGGTATAAGGAGAAGCGCCCAAATCTATTTACATTTGAAGAGCAATTGAAGCTAGTTAATTGTATCAGTAATAGATGTAGAGAAATGGGGATAGTAAATCAAGTAACATGGCATAGAGTATTCAATAATGGCTGTGCATTAGAAAGGGAATAAATAAAAATGGAAATACTAAGTGTTGCATTTGGAGAAAAAAAGAAAATTAAATATGAAAAAGCAAATAGCACTGGTGTTACTGAAACATATCAACTAATAACAAAGGATGAATTTAGACCAGAGATATTAGAAGCATATGTAAAGGCAAGGATTGTAGTAATTGATACATTTAAGGCTTTCAAATTCATTAAAGAGGAATGGCTGAAGATTAAATCAATTAATTTTAGGTGGCATAAAGAATTACCAAGGGTGATTATTGCAGCAAAATATGTACTAGAAATTACAAATAAAAAAGGTGATGAATGTACAATAAGCACTTCATGGCTACCTATAGCGGAGGACACGCAAGAGAAGCTAATTCCATTAGTAGAAGAAATTGAAATGTTTGTACGAGGGACAAGAGCGCAGGGGAAACTATGGGAAGATGAATTAGAAGATGATGCGGTTGAGGGAGAAACATTTCACATCAATGATCTAGTACAAGAAGGAGAAGATAATGAATAAAGGAAAATTAATTTACTTAGCACATCCATTTGGAGGAGAAGACTCAAATAAAAAAGCAGTAGATAAGATTATGAAGAATATAGTAATAGATGATAGAAACAACACATATCTATCACCACTTCATAACTTTAGTACCGTGTACTTTGCAGACGAATATGCAAAAGGATTAAAGATATGCTTAGAAATGCTAAATAGGTGTGATGTGTTAGTTCTATGTGGTGACTGGCAAACATCTAAAGGCTGTATTGGAGAATGGTCCTTTGCGCTTGCTAAAGGGATGCCGATATATACATGGGAAGAATGGAAGAAGCAATTAGTAGTAGAGGAACGAAGGAACATAGTAAAAATAGAAACGAACTTAGTATCATTAACAGGGAGATAGAAGATAATGACAGGAAGGGAATATTTAAATCAGATACGTGATACTGATTTAAATATCAAACGTAAGGAACGTGAAGTATTTAGATTACGGCAAGATATACTGTATTTACAAGCAATCGATTACAGTAAGGATATTGTAAGCGGAGGGCAACCAATCACCATTGCTGATAAGATAGCTAATATAGATGCAATAGCAGATGAACTAATGAGAGATTGGAGTGCATTTCTAAGGGAAAGGGAAAGAGCAAGATTTATAATTGAGGGAATACCTAGCGCAAAGCAAAAGGCAGTACTGATTGATAGATACATTAATGGCTACACATGGGAAAAGGTAGCAGAGTTAATAAAGTGTTCCGTCCAAAACATTCACAACTTGCACAAGAGAGCAATTAGAAATTTTGAAGAAATTTATAAAAAGGTTGATAGTATTTGACTATCGATTTATGGGATACTATATGTGGGCATGGATGAAGAGAACACTTTCAACAAGCCTCCTAGAAAAACTACACACTATTAAGGACTACATCATACACAGGTCGCACAACACAGTATGATGCGGTCCTTTTTAGTTTATAAGGGTAATTAATGAAGCATAAAAGAATTACATCCAAGAAAACAATACAAGATGTTCGTAAGCCATATTGTGAAATATGCGGACAAAGAACAAATATAGAACCACATCATATTAATACACGTGGGAGCGGTGGCGGAGATATTAAGGAGAACTTAATCCAACTCTGCACACAATGCCATATTAATACACACAGTGGACAATATCCAACTAAAGATGATTGCTTAAATAAAGTAGCAGAGCGTGAAGGTATAACATATGATGAAGCATATGCAATTAATCGTAGAGCAATGGGATATGATGTATGACTAGAATATGTTGTAACAAAAATAGATGCCTTAACAATAAATATGGCATCTGTACTGCAGACACAATTGAATATGAAGGGATATGTCAAAGCTACATTACAACTAATGATGCAAGAAAAACTAATTGTGGATTATGTAGAAGAACCCATGGCAAATTAAAGCGTAATAGCAATATGGTATTGAAGTAGAGGTGATACAATGCTAAAAGCATGTAGCTATTGTGGAGGAATACATGAAGGAGAATGTCCACACAAACCAAAGCGCAACTACAAGCAGGAGCATGCAAATGCATCTGATAGCAGAAAGAAAGAACGAAAGTTCAGAAGCAGTGTTGAATGGCAAGACTGCAGAAGAAATATATTAGATCGTGATAAGCATCTATGTAGATTATGCTTGCACGAAGATAATTATATTAGTGTAGGGCAACGCTTAGATGTACATCACATTGAGCCATTACATGAAGCATGGAAGAAGCGTACTGATGAAAAGAACTTGATTACATTATGCAAGATGCATCACTACAAAGCAGACCATGGAGAATATAAGAGGGAGTACTTGAAAAAAATAATTAGTACCCCCCCTACCATAAAATAAATTTTTTGCAAAAAAGTCCAAGACCGTACTGCTCACCACAATTTACACAATTTTCCCTAATGGGACATGCGTGCGCACGTGAATATATATTTATTTATATAGGGACTATACAATGATGCTGCAAGGCAGAGGAAAGGAGATGGACACATGAGAAAAGCTGTATCAGCAAGGACTACAAAGAAGCACTTAACAAAATCAGAAAAAGAAAAACGTATTGCTGTAGAAAATGCGTTTATTGATAATGCGGAAATAGAACCGCCAAGCTATCTAACTAAAACACAACTAGAAGCATTTCACTTTATTGTTGATGCATTAAGGCAAGCTAAAGTATTAAGCAGTTTAGATACACAAACAATCATTCAAGCGAGCGTAGCTATTGATATGTTACACACTGCAAATAAGCGTGTGGCCAAAAGACCAACACTTGCAATTGATAGAGAATTTGTAGCAACACAAGAGAAGCTGGTGAGAACATATTTAAAATTATGTGATGAATTGTGTCTATCTCCACAATCTAGGGCGAAGCTTGGAGTACTTGTAGCTAATCAAAAAGAAGAAGAACAAGATCCGTTGCTAAACGTACTGCAAGGGGGTGTATTAAGTGGATAAAAAACATCCTGCCTATCAGTACGCAATGGAAGTTGCAAAAGGGGCTATCAATGCACCAAAGTATGTAAAATTACAGGTTAAAGAGTTCTTAAATATTGCAAATAATAAGGATAGACAGTACATTATTGATGATAATAAGGTACGAACTATTGGAGAACTACTGAAATTATTAATAATGCCTAAGGGGTTAAAGGCGAATATCACAGTATATGATGCTATGGCAGGGTTCCAATGGTTCTTTATAACTGCAATATTATGTACAGTTGAACGTAACAATAAAGACAAAAGACGATATGAAAACGCAATACTTGAGATATGCAGAAAGAATGGCAAGACATTTATAATTGCTATTCTTTTTATTTTGCTATTTTTCATGGAGCCTAAGTTTTCTAAGTTCTATTCTGTAGCGCCAGACGGTTCATTATCACGTGAAATTAAAACAGCTATAGAAGAAATATTGCGTAGCAGTCCTGCCATGTTAGGCAAGATGAATGGTAAAGAAAAATTTAAAATGTTACGTGATTATATACATTGCAACATTACGGACAATAGATATATTCCACTTAACTATTCAACAGGGCGCCTTGACGGTAAATTGCCAAGTGTATTTCTAGTGGATGAAACAGGAGCATTACCAAATACATATGCAATAGAAGCAATGCGTTCTGGTCAATTAACAATACTAAATAAATTAGGCTTTATAATCTCAACTAAATACCCAACTTTAAATAACCCTTTTGAGGATGAAGTTGATTATGCTAAGCGTGTATTAAATGGAGCAGTAGATGATGATAAAGTATTTGCATTACTATATGAGCCAGACGATACAAAAGGTTGGGCAACCAATGATGAAGTATTAGAGCAAAGCAATCCATTGGCCATTGAAGTAACAGAAATCATGGATGATTTAAAAGCCAAAAGGCAAGTGGCAATTGAAATTGAAAGCAAGCGTGAAAACTTCATTACTAAACATTGCAATATCATTTATAGCGGTGCTGGTAGTGAAAGTTTTGTAAACATTGCTGATTTACAAAAAGGTGCTGTAGATCATATCGACTGGAGCGGTAGAGAAGTATTTCTTGGTGTCGATTTGGCTATGACTACTGATAACTGCGCCGTGTCTATGGTGTCATATGATGAGGATGAAGGAAAAGTATACTTTGATGCAAGAGCCTTTATTCCAGAAGATAGGATAGATGAGAAATCAAAACTTGAACGGATACCATATAGAGATTTTATTAACGCTCTTTACTGTATAGCCTGTGGTAATCGTACTGTAGATTATGGTGCTATTGAGCGGTACATAATGGCAGTAGAAGCAAAGTATGGTGTTACTGTGTTAGGTATTGGCTATGATAGGTACAATGCATTATCAACTGCACAGAAACTAGAAGATGCAGGTTATACAACGGTAGAAATTAAACAGCATTCTAGCGTATTACACCCTGCGACAAAGTGGCTTGCAGAATTGGTAGCAGAAGGCAATTTAGTATATGAAAAAGGAAATAAATTACTAGAAATCAACTTTGAAAACTCACGATGTGTGTATGATACCAATATGAATAGGTATGTAAATAAGAAAAAATCGAGGGGCAAAGTTGATATGGTAGTGGCAGGGATTAATGCTATGTATCTATTACACCAAAACTACATGCTAAATAGCGCATTAGATTGGGTAGTACAAATGTAGAAAGGAGGTGAGAAATTGAGTTGGGTTAAAAGTTTATTTGGATATGAAGTTAGGGAAGAGCAAGTATTAAACGAAAACTCATTCATTGATACTGCAGATGATATTGATTTAAACCTTCCGAGCTATGATGCAACTACACGAGTTACAAGACAACAAGCATTATCTGTGCCAGCAGTAGCAAGTGCATTATTCCTTATATCTGGCATTATTGCTGGTATTCCTGTGAGGATGTATAAACGTGAAGGAAATACAATTGCAGAAATATTAGATGATGAACGAATTAAACTATTAAACATAGAAACTAATTCTATTCTTGGAGCATATGAAACAAAGCAAGCCATGATTAATGATCTAATTATGGAGGGGGCTTGCTATTGTTATATTGGCAAAAATGGGAATAATGCAGAGTCATTACAATACTTACCTAAACATAGAGTGAATTTATTAGATAACGGAAAGCTGATTGATAGACAAATCTATTATTTAGTTGACGGAAATTATTATAATAACTTCAATATTATGAGTGCAGTAAGAAATTGTAGTGACGGAGTTCACGGACGTGGGTTATTAGATGATAATGCAATGCATATTTCTAGCATGTACAATGCACTGGTATATGAGAATGGAGTAATCAGTAAAGGGGTAAGAAAAGGCTTCCTAAAATCAGAAGGAAGATTGACTGTAAAGGCCTTAGAAGCATTAAAAAAAGCTTGGAGATATATGACTTCTAAGCTTGGAACAAGTGATGTAATAGTACTGAATAAAGGGATTACATTTGAAAGTGCAGATAGCACAGCGGTAGAAAATCAACTTAATGAAAGTAAACAGACAAATGCGGACTTAATTTATAAAATATTTGGATTTACAGACAAAACTTTTATAGATGAGAAAGCGTTTAATATTTTTGTTAAAACAACGATAATGCCAATAGTAAACTGCTTCATTGAAGCTATTAATAGATCATTATTGTTAGAAACAGAAAAAGGAAGCTACTATTTTAGCTTGGATATGAACGATTTATTAAAAGCTGATATGTTGACACGCTTCAATGCCTATAAAACAGCACTTGAAAGCAATTGGATTAATGTTGATGAAATTCGCAAGCGTGAAGATTTATCACCAATGGGTATTGATTTTGTGAGCATGAATTTAGCGAATGTATTCTATTATCCAAAAACTAAGAAAGTTTACACACCAAATACAGGTGCATTTGGGGATTTGACTACATTAAAAGCAGAGAAAGGAGGTGAGAATAGTGAAAGTTGAAGTACGTAATGGCGCTGCCAATATTGAAGGTTATGTAAATGTAACAGAACGATTGAGCAAGCCAATCCGTGATGTAAGAGGTAATTTTCTTGAAAAAGTAGCACAAGGAGCATTTAATTCTGCATTACAACGGAATAATAATGTAGAGTTGCGTTTTAATCACCGCAAAAATTTAGGGGACCAAAAGGACGGTTCACTTGAATTGCGTGAGGATAGCATAGGATTATACGCAAAAGCAACTGTGACTGATGCGGAAGTGGTAGAACTAGCAGAGAAAAGACAATTAAAAGGGTGGTCCTTTGGATTTAAGAAGCTAGAAGATGAATGGGAAAAACAGGAAAATATGCCAGAAATTCGCACACTAAAAGAAATTGAGCTGAGCGAAGTTAGTATTTTATCCGTTAATCCTGCATATATTGCAACTTCTATTAGTGTGCGTTCTGATGCGGAGGAAGATTTACTAGAATGTAGATCCAATGAAAGCGCAATAGGAAAATTAGAATATGATATTGAAAAACGTAGTAAGTCTGATGATAAGAAAGAAACCAGCAACGAAAAATATCATGACATTTTAAATAAAATGAAAGCTTAGCATCCATTTGTGTGGGTGCTTTTTTATTACAAGAAAAGAGGACAGTGTAATATGAAGAATTTCAAAAAATTGATTGAAAAACGTAATGATTTAGTAATGCAAATGGATAATCTAGTTAAAGTAGCGGACGAAGAAACACGTGCTTTAAATGAAGAAGAAACAACAAAATTTGAAGGCCTACAAAAAGAAGTAGCAGACATTGATAAAACATTAAAACTTGCACAAGAAGAACGCTCCTTAATGTCTGTATCTGATGATGAAACACCAGCTAAAACAGATGAAAAAGCAATGGCAATGGCAGAAGAACGTGCGTTCGCTAACTTCTTGCGTAATGGTGAGACCACATTCTCTGATACAGAAACACGTTCAGATGTAAATCTTGCAAAAGGGGATAATGGTGTATTAATCCCTACTACAATTGCTGAACGTATCGTAAGTACTGTTAAAAACATTGCACCTATCCTTGAAAATTCAGATTTCTACGATGTGAAAGGTGATTTGGTTTTTGCAGTAGAAGATGAAGCTACATCTAAAACTACATGCGCATATGTGGGTGAGTTCCAAGAATTAGAAAGTACTACTAATAAATTCAAATCTGTAGTATTGAAAGGTAATGTTGTAGGTGTACTTACAAAAGTATCCAAATCTTTGATTAACAATGTAGGTTTTGACATTGTTAATTATGTAATTACAAAAGTGGCAGAAGCTATTGCCACATTCCTTGATAATGAAATGCTTAATGGCACCGCTAAAATTCAAGGTTTGTTGCAAGCAAAACAACAAGTAACAGCTGGTGCAGCGGCTGCATTAACTGCGGATGATCTAATTAATTTGCAATTAACAATTCCTCAAAAATTCCGTGGTAATGGTGTATTCATCATGAACCCAGATACATTTAAAGCATGTGCAAAATTGAAAAATGCACAAGGCGAGTACTTGTTAAATAAAGACATTACAAATGGCTTTGGTTATACATTATTAGGCCGTCCTGTGTTTGAGTCTGATAATATGCCAAAAATTGCAACAAAAGCTAAAGTAGCGGTATTTGCAGATCTCAAAGGATATTCTACTAAGCTTAGTAGTGAAAGTGCAGAAATTACAATTTTAAAAGAACGATTTGCTACACAATATGCAGTAGGTGTTGCAGGATATGTTGAAATTGACGGTAAAATTGTTGAAGAGCAACGCATTGCAGTACTAGCAATGGCATAATAGGAGGAATTATATATGATGTATAAAGTATTGGTTAGTTTTTGTGGGGCAGTATCTGCCTCACAAAACAGCATCATTGAGATTTCTGATGCGGAGATTATAAATGATTTACTGAACGCTGGATATATTGAAGAAGTAAAAGACACAAAAAAAGGGGAAAATACGAATAAAGACGAGGAATAGTCAATGAAAGTTAGTGAACTGACAATAGAAATTGTAGCTAACTATATACGTGTGGAAGTAACCACTGCAAGTAAGCCTATTCTTGATATGGTGCTACCTGCTGCAATTGAATATTGTGCTACATATACAGGTTTATCAAAAGAAGCACTAGATGAATATGATGATATGGCAATGGCAGTAATGGCATTATGTGGAGAGTTTTATGACAATCGAACATATACCGCAGTAGAAAATGCAATTATTAATCCTACTACGCAAGCTATATTGGATAAGTACTCTATGAATTTAATGGAGGGGTACCAATATGTACAGAAAAGGTAGGCTAAGCACACTTCTACAACATAAAGCAGAAATACATGCTAATAGAAAATCTGATGTAATGAACGAACTAGGACAATATCCAATAGTGGATACCGTTTTAGGTAACATGTTTTGTGGGGTAATTCCACAAACAGGTGGACTATTAAGCGGTAGAACAGCTGAAACCACATTGGCTAGAACCACACATAAGATTATTTGCAGATATAGAAATGATATTGAGCCAGATATGTGGCTTATCATTGAAGGTCAAAAGTATAATATCTTATATGTTATGGATCCGTATCTTAACAAAGAACGGTTAGAGATATTTACAGAGGTAGTAATCTAATGAGTGTTGATATTGAAACGGAAGGCCTAAGTGAATTTACGGAAGAATTATTGGAATTAGCAAATAAAGACTTCCCAAAGGATACAAAAAACTTCTTGCAACGTGCTGGAAATAAGCTAAAAGCTAATGCCAGAAATAACTATAAAAGAGGTACTACGCAAGGGACAAAGAACCTTGTAAAAGGGCTAAAACGTGATAGAGCATATAAATATGGCAAGGATGAGTGGCAAGTCCGTGTTAAAAATACAGCACCACATGCATGGTTAGTTGAACATGGACATGTAATGCTTGGCCATAAATCACAAGGAAAACCTAAGCTTATAGTTGGCAATACAGGGGAAGCATTTGTAAGGGGTAAAAATATCATGGGGAAAACGGCAAAGGCATTTCCGTCTGAATATCAATCTATGGCGGAAGAGTTCGTAGATAAAATGCTAGATGAAAAGGGGTTAGGTTGATAGTGGTTACAGCAGTAGACATTATTAAAGCGCTAACAGTAAGATGCAGGGAGCTACTGGGATGTGATGTTAATGATAGGGATATATCAGAGGGATTTGATAGACCTTCATTTTTCATTGAAGTAGTAGATTTTAAAAATGAGGATATAGGGACTATTCTTAGAGGGGACAATTTAAATATCTACATTTATTATTTCAATGAGAAACGTGAAATAGGATACCTAAATTTATTGAAAGCACGTGAAAGCTTACGTGAAATGTTGGGTAATCCAATACAAGTAGTTGAAGGGTATAGCATTACCGCAGATGAAATAGTAGAAACTATTAACAAAGCAGATATGTCCTATATTACAAATTTTGATATTGTAATTTATCAAAATAGACCAGAAGAAGAAAAACCATACATGGAAGAGTTGGCAGTCAATGGACAATTACAAAAGTCCACAGAAGATATATAGCATCCACAATTGTGGGTGCTTTTTTGTTAAGCAGAAAGAGGTAAAACATGGCAATTGGCTTACCAAATATTGACATTGTCTTTATTCAAAAGGCAGTGTCTGCAGTGCTTCGTTCTGAACGTGGCACAGCGGTGATCATTGTTAAAGATGATAAACAAACAACAGCAGGCTATGATGTTTTTAAGTTTGAAGCGGATATTACAGATAAAAAATATAATGCTGAAACTATTAAATTGTTAAAGCGCTGTTTCTATACAAATGTAAATAAAGTAGTGGTATTACATGTACCAACAAAAACAACTGCATTTACAGATGTAAAACCAATCTTAGATAGAATTAAATACAACTGGGCTTGTACTCCTGTAGCAGAATGGCAAACAGATTTAGTATCTTACACTAAAAGCCGTAATGTTATTTCTAAAGGGCGTAAAGTTAAATGCGTAGTAGCAAATGTTACAGTTGCTGATGATAAGCATGTAGTAAATATGAAAGGTCAATATGTACATGAAGCTGATGCGGAAGCAGGTACAAATGTAAAAATGACAGATTATTTGCCACGAATTACAGCAATTTTGGCTAATCTACCAATGAACCGTAGTATTACATACTACGAATTGGAAGATTTAGATTATGTGGATAATTCCTACATTACAAGTGAAAAAGATGTAAATAAGTGGACCGATGAGGGGTGGCTGCTCCTCATAAATGATGATGAAGATAATGTGGTGCGTGTGGGCCGTGGTGTCAATACATTGACTACATTCACATCTACTGATACAGAAGATATGCGTAAAATCATTATTGTTGAGTCTATGGACCTAATTCTTGAAGATTTGTATTCCACGTTTAAGAAATACTACGTGGGCAAATATAAAAATCACTTAGATAATCAATATCTATTTATTTCTTCCGTAAACTCTTATTTCAAATCTTTAACTAAAGTAGTTAATGGCGAAGTATTAGATCCAGAGTATGATAATCATGCTTATGTTGATGTTGAAAATCAGCGTCAAGCTTGGCTATCTGTAGGCAAAACAGAAGCAGAGGACTGGGATGAAGATAAGGTTAAAAAAATGTCTTTCAAATCTACAGTATACCTTGCTGCTAAAATTAAAATTCTTGATGCAATGGAAGATTTATCCTTCCAAATCACAATGGAATAGGGGGTAAATTATGGCCAATAAAGATATTCATAATCAAATTTTGCGTGGTCAGTTTGGTAAAGTGTGGATTGACGGTGAACTATTTGCGAATGTTAAAAGCTTTGAAGCTAAGATTTCTCTTAAATATGAAGCTGTAGACATTAACGGAGAAATGGGAGTTCATCAACGCTTGGTAGGTTTTGAAGGTGCTGGCACGCTAGTACTTCACAAAATTGATAGCCGAGTTGTACAAAAAATTGCAGGCAAAATTAAAAATGGTAGTGTTCCAGACATTAAGATTGTGTCTAAAGTAACTGATCCAGATGTAAACGGTGCTGAACGTATCGAATTAACAGGGGTTACATTAGATGAATTGACACATGCATTTGAAAATAAAAAGGTGCAAGAGGAAAGTTATCCATTCAAATTTGCTGATTATAACTACCTAGACTATATTCTTTAATTTTAATAAGGCGGTGCGAGTGTACCGCCTTTTATTTTTTCATTAGGAGGATAATATAATGGCTAAAGTACAACTAGAAGATTTGCTAAATAGAACCATGAACGAGGGTTTTCAATCCAAAGATGTATATGTTAAGGGATTAGGTGGGGAATTAACTGTAATTCATCAACCACTACCGACTGTATTACGCATTATGGATGAAATCAAAGCAGATGCATCTTTATCTGTGGTAATGGATGCAATGGTACAACTCATCTATGCATGTGTTCCATTATTTAAGAACAAAGAGCTACAAGCTAAATATGAGTGTGCAGAACCTACAGATGTAGTATACAAAGTATTAAATGATAGCGTTGAGGACATTACTGCATTGGGTGAAGCTATTTTAGAAATGTATGGCATTGCAAATCCAGTTGACGAAGTAAAAAAGCAATAGGGGCGGACAGGGAACTAACTATGTTCCGCTATTATATGCGTAAGGGGCATACATTATCCTCACTACTTGAACTAGATCCATTGGAAAGAACATTTTATTTAGCATGTTTTGAAATGGATATGGAAGATATAGAAAGGAGCAATAATGGCTAAAAGCATTAATGTCTTGCTTAGCTTGAAAGATAAATTTACAGCTCCAATGAAAAAAGTAGGAGATACTTCAAAGGATACTGAAAGAAAAATTTCTGCTATGAAGAACAAGCTAACAGGGTTTGGTAATGGCATTAATAATAAATTCTTAGGTATAGCAGGCAGCATTGGGAAAATGGGCCTTGCAATGTCTGGACTTGGTGCATTTGCAAGTGTGGGTGCTATTGTTGAATATGGCAAGAAAGCACTAGAAACTGCAAAAAGTGCAGAACTATCACAAACATTATTAAGAAATAGCTTAGCAAACAACAATTCCTTGTATGATAAATCTGCTGCTTCATTAGATGCTGCACAAAAGCAGTTAAATGATTATGCAGCGAAATGGGGGAAAGTTGGGGTTATTTCAGCAGGGACCATACGTGCAGGCTATCAAGAGTTGAACAAATGGAATGTTCCTGTAGATAAAGTTGATGATTTATCAGAAGCGCTTACAAATTTAGTGGCAGGTAAATTTGGTATTAATGCAACCGCAGAAGATGCACAGATAGCTTCACAAGCAATTGGCCGTGCATTTAATGGTGATGTTGCAGGTTTGAATAAGATGAAAATACCACTTACGGAAGCACAAAAAGAGATCATTAAGAATGGTACAGAAGCAGAAAGATTGGCAACAATCAATGAAATTGTTAATGGAACATTCTCTAAACAAAATGAAATCTTAGCAAATACACCAGACGGACAATTAAAAAGGATGAAAAATCAACAGGCTGCACTTATGGCTACCATTGGCAAGGGGTTATTGCCAATGCAAAAAGCATTTATTGACATGGTAAGTACAATAATGCCAATAGTGGCACCTGTAATACAAGACATATTTAATACATTTAGTGGTGCATTTACTTGGATTGCACAAGTGATTACAGAAAACAAAGAAACAATTAAGAGCAACCTAACAGAAGCAATGAATGTTGTGAAAGGGGTACTAGCTACAGTAGGGAACGTAATTAAATGGTGTACAGAAAACTTAGGGTTTATGTTACCAGTAATTAAGACACTAGCAATAGGATTTGTTGCGTTTAATGTAATTGCTAAAGTAATTCCAATTGTAATGGCTGTAGTTAATGGGTTTATGCAAGTAATTAAAGTAGTTAGATTACTTAGCATGCTTATGATGAGTAATCCTATATTACTTGCAATTACAGCAATAGCATTAGCAATCTATCTATTAATTACCAATTGGGAAACGGTTAAAGAAGTGGCATTAGCTGTATGGGATGCAATCTCAAGCTTTGCTACAGAAATGTGGGATAACATTGTAAATGGATGTATGGCATTTGTGAATTATGTAGTTCAGTTAGTAACATCTTTGTACAATAGCTTTATGCAAATCATGGCGCCAATATTGGACGGAGTACAACAAATATTCAATGGGATTATTACATTCTTAACAGGTGTATTCACAGGAAACTGGGATATGGCATTTAGTGGATTAGTACAAATATTCACAGGATATTTTAGTGTAATCAAGTCTGTGGCAGAAGGGGTACTTGGCTGGGTACAAGATAAGCTTCAATGGGCAGGCGATAAAATAGATGCCATTAAAGAAGGTGGAGCATGGTTATATAACAATACTGTAGGACGAGTTACAGCAGGAAATAATGCAACTGGAACAGAGTATTGGAAAGGTGGCGCAACATACGTTAATGAAAATCAACGTGGCGAGATTATCAATCTACCTAATGGATCACAGGTAATACCACATGATGAAAGCATGCGCCAATTAGCTAATAATAGAGGAAATGTTACTGTTAATGTAACAGTGCAAGGAAATGTGATTGGCAATGAAGAATTTATGGATGCATGCGGTAATCACATAAGCAATAAAATAATGTTAGCAATGGGCAATATGTAGGAGGTGTGAAATGGGTTTTCAAGATAATGCTAAGCAAGTAATGAAACAACGATTACATGCAAAGCAAGCAGAATTACAAAAACTTGCAGTAACACGTGCTACAAGATTTGCTGATAAAATATCACATGGTTTAGTAGGTAAAATCTTAGATTACGCTGAACGAAAACCAACAACAGATATTGTATTTCATTCTGAATTAACAGATGAATATATTACATTACCAGTGGTTCCAAATCCATTACCAACAATCAACGAGCCACAAACAAATGAAACATTTGCAGGATTAAGAGGAGATATTAAGTTAATTGGGCCATTAGGATTACGGTCACTTACACTTGACAATATCCTTTTACCTGTGAATAAAGACTATTCATTTATTCGTGGTAATGGAACAGACGGATTACAAGTGCTTCAATTCTTCCAAGCGCAAAGACAGATGAAGGCCGTGATGCGGATATGTATTATCCAATCAGACGGAAATGAACTATTAAATATGCCATGTGTAGTGAATGATCTATCATATTCTTATGACAAAGTAGGAGATATTAAAGCTTCTATAGGAATTGAAGAATATGTATACACTAACACATCTACTACTACTCAATCTGCAACAGGCGGAGAGAATAAGGCCACAGAAACAAAGGCCACTGATAGTAAGGCGGTTAAGAAATGAAACTACAATACACCAATACTACAAAAGGAAAAGACGGAAAAGAAGTAACGGAAACACGTGAAATTACTGCCTATACAAATAACTATCAACGGTCAGACGGAATTGACACACTAGGGCAAGAATTTACATTCGATTTAGTTGATAATCCATTTGATTTCAATATGATGAACCAAAGACTAGCAATTGGTGGGAAAATTGAATTTTCAAATCAAGTTAGTAACAATAATAAAAGTGCTACTATGACACTTAATGAAGAACCAAAAGAAGAAATTGTATTCCAAGGCATCATAGTGGCAGAGAAACAAAGTGGAACAAATAAATACACATATACATGCTTTGATTATTGCTTCTATCTGAACAAATCAGAGATAGAAATTCAGTTCAATGGGGTTAGTGGACTAGATGCAATTAAAGCGGTATGCAGTGAGAATAATGTACCTTTAGGAAATGTAGCTGATATAAAGACGAAGATAAAGAAAATATATCAAGGTCAACCTGTATCAGATGTAATAAAGGACATTATTAAGCAGGCAACAGAAGAAACAGGCTACAAATACAGATTGGAATATAGAGAGGGGAAAGTCCACGTAGAAGATTATAAGGAATTAATATTGGACAAGGTTATTACCCAACCGATAAATAACTACTCACGTGATCTATCAATGGAGGATATGAGAAACTCTGTTCTAGTTATTTCAAGTAAAGAAAAAAGTAAGTCTGTTAAATCGAATATTCAAGATGATGAAAGTATTAAGAAGTATGGATTGATTAAGAAAATTGTTAAAGTTGATGATAAAAAATCAGCGCAAACCGCACAAATTGCCAAGAAAACAATTCAAGAAAGCAATAAGATTAAGGAAAACTTAAACTTAACGCTTTTAGGTGATGATGCGGTGCGCAGTGGTAGGATTATTATTATTGATGATTATACAGTTGATATTCATGATAAATTCTTAGTAACTAACTGCAAGCATAATTATGGGGTTAATCACACAATGACATTAGATTTAAAGAGGGTACAAGCAGAACTTGATACAAGTAGTTATGCACAATCAACAACTACAGTAGCCAGCAGTAATAGTGTAGGTGGGGCTGATGCAAAGCAAGTGGATGCTGGTATGCAAGCTATGAATGGTTATGAAAGTGTGTATAGAGATAATGGATGCGTAGATGTAGTGGTAAATACAGGCTCATACTATAATTCATTTTTAAAACAACAAGCAGATATTGGTGTAGCAAATGTTGATACACTTGTAGGGAATGCACAAAATGCAGGGTATAAAGTTGAAGCATTTAATGGATATGCCAATAAAGGGGATATTTTAGTATATGGCAATAATGATCATGTAGTTATTTCAGACGGTGTAGGCGGAGCATTTGGGAACAGTAGCAGTGCAGGTCATGCAATGTTTTATTCAGATGCAAATTATGCTTGGCATAATAATGAAGCACCGACTAAAGTAATAAGAATGTCTTAGGGGGTGAAATAATGGAAGAGTGGCATGGTCAAATTGCTGCCGCTTTAAAAGAACGCAACAACCCAGTGAGGATTGGGGCAGTTCTTGGAGAAGTAGTAAGTACATCACCTTGGAAAGTAGCAATTAAAGACGGTAAATTTATGATTGATGCTTCAAATGGGTATGTCTGTTTTCAATTAATTCACCACGTTACAACATATTCTTATAGGCATAGTGGAAAAATGACACATAAAGGATGCCCTGCAGGACCAAAAACAGACTATGAGGCACAAGGGGAAGGAAAAATAGTATTGAATGAACTATGGAAAACAGGGGATAAAGTGCTAGTCATACCAGATGAAAATGAACAGCACTTTTTCATTGTTGATATAGTCAAGGAAGGTGTATGATGTTTCCCACAGACTATAACTTTACAAATTCAATTCAATCAACAGCAACCGCAACTAATGCACAGAAGAAAGTAGGGAGGTCATTTAAGTTTGACTATAAGACACACCGCTTTGTATTTGAGGACGGAAAGAATGTTGAGGATACACAAATAGAAGCTATAAAGCAATGGATTGAGTTATTCATAAGAACAGAGATGAAAAAATACTTAATTTATAGTGATAGCTTCGGATTAGATTTAACTAAACTATTAGGATACCGATTGCCAAGGGCATATAAAGTATCTGAAATTAAAAGAAGAATTACAGAAGGCATCATGAATAAAGTACCTTGCGTGGTAGTTGTCAAAGATTGGCAATTCAATGCAGGTATTTTTTATTTTACAGTGGTAACAAATACAGGTGAGGAGGTGAAGATAGAACATGAGTTCCAATTATAGTGTAGATACAATTCACAACACTATGCTTAGCAATATTGATGATGCATATCAAAAGACAGAAGGATTTCCTACATATGATATTACAAGGGGCGAAGCATTTGCACTGCTTGAATTATGGAAGAAAGCAGAAGAAATTGAAAAAAAACAGAATGTAGACAATTTAACTGGAGATGAATTAACAAGGGTAGTATTCCAACGCAAAGGAACACAACGAAAACTAGCCACTAAAGCGGTATGCAACTTGCGTATTGTTGATGGTAACGGAACTATCCACGAAGGTGATTTATTTGAAAGCGAAAGCGGTATTCAATATGAAGCGCTAGAAAATAAGGATGTAGTAGATGGCTCTATCATCAAAATCAGATGTACCAAAGCTGGTGCGGTTGGTAATGTTCCTAAAGGCACAATAACGCAAATGCCTATTACTATTGCTGGCATCAATGCAGTGATCAATGATGATGCTGCAAAAGGTGGCGAAGATGAAGAAGCAGACGATGATTTGCGTGAACGCTACTATGAAGAGTTAAGAGAACCAGCAACGAGCGGTAACGATTACCACTATAAGCAATGGGCAAAAGAGGTAGAGGGTGTAGGTGAAGCCAATGTAATAGCACTTTGGAATGGTAATAATACTGTTAAGGTAGTTATTATCAATTCTGATAGAAAGGCAGCTAGTACCGATTTAGTTAGACGTGTACAAGACTACATCGACCCTAACAGTAAAGGTATAGGTGATGGGCAAGCACCAATAGGGGCACATTGTACTGTAGTTAGTGCAACAGAAGTGCCTATCAATATTGATGTTAGAGGTGTACAACATACCACATCTGCTACTAAATCAAGTATTACATCTGACATTACTGATGCGGTTACTGCATACCTAAAGAAAATAGCCTTTAAGCAAGATTATGTATCGGTGGCACAAATCAGTAACATCATTATCGATAGTGCTGGGGTTACTGATTATGAAAGCGTTACTGTAAATGGTAAGGTTAGCAAGATTAATCTAACTAAGGAACAAGTTGCCGTCTTAGGTACAGTTAGCGTGGACTTAAATGACTAATACAGATTTCAAAGAGTATGCACTAAGAGCCATTAATAAGATGTATCGTAATGATCCATGGGTTAGAGAGTTGTATCAAGCAGCAGGCATACAACTGCAAGATATAGACGAACTACTCGATGTGTTACTAGATAATGGCTTCTTTGATGCGGTAGGCGAACGTGGTTTAAAAGTTTACGAAAAAGATTTAGGTATTAAAAGTGAAGGTACAGTTGAGCAACGAAGAGCCATAGTACAAATGCTATGGAACAATAACGGCAAATGTACCCTAGACAAAATTAAAGCTATTGTTAAGACATTCGTACTTGATGATGTAGATGTACGTTTTGAAGATGGTGTATTGAAGTTAGAATTTAATAATTCTAACTTTGTATATGCTATTCCTCAAATTCGTAAGAACCTAACTGTAGTTAAGCCATCACATATAGGGTTAAGCATTGCCGATGTACATAGTGCAGATGGTGAAATATATGCTGGTGGTATGGTAACTACATTTGAAATAGTAAACATTAACCCTATGACTGGATTTAATGCGGACTTAGACGATGCACAAATTGGAGCGGCTGCATATTTAACTATAGGTAATGTAATTAATCGTATTGATTGTTAGAGGGGGTAAAGGATGCCTAGTCAATATCCACAAAATGTAATTACTAAGCAAGGTTTGGCAATGATTGCTGAAAGTCTTGCGACAAAGAAAAATTTAATATTTACAAAGGTAGTAGTAGGTGATGGTGATGCATCTGATAGTTCATTTAATACTATGGAAGATGTTATTTCTCCTAAAATGAACCTACCTGTAACAAGCGGTGTAGATGAAGGTAACGGCCAATATCTTATTACCGCTACACTATCTAATAACAATGTTAATGTAGGGTTCTTTCCTCGTGAGGTAGGATTATATGCAAAGGTTGATGGTAAGACTGAACAGTTATATAGCTACACTAATGGGGGCAACAATGTAGGATACGTGCCTGACAAAACATCTCCTATTGATAGTGAAATTTATAAAATCCGTACAGTTATCGGTAATGCTAAGAATGTAACTGTTAGTTTGTCTGATAGTACATTTGTTACTCATGGCGAACTAAATCGGTGTGTGTTGATTGGATCTAATACATACTTCAAAGATGTTCGTAAAACTGATACAGGTATGATTTTAGTTCGTGGTGATGATACTAATAAGCCAGTAGACTTTATTACAAGTAACTACAATGATAGCGACTTGAAAAAAGTTTTAAGCCTAGGAGCATTAAAAGGCTTATTGGGGCAAGGTGGTATTGTAGCATCTAAATTAAGTGCAGATGGGGGCTATGTTAAATTTGCCAATGGATTTGTACTACAATGGGGGTTAACGTGGTTCGATGGCGCTAGTACATTCAAAGATGTGGTTATGCCTATCAGTTGTAATGTATTAGTTGCCCTTGTATCTGATGATGTAGCCAATATAGTTACACAGGGAGATGAGTTTTATGTATGTTGGAATAGTGGATTTTCTACTAACAACAGAACAAAACTTCGTTTCTTAACTAATCGTGGTAATACTGGTAACTTCACATGGATTTGTGTAGGTAAAGCATAGAAAGGGGAACACATGAACCAATATGTATTTGTATTAAATAAACAAGGCGAACGTATTGCAACGCTTGTTGACAATTTAGTCAGTAAAGATGAATTGATGAGCCAAGCTAAAATGCAATTTCCTAATGCTAGTTATGTGTACTCTTCTAACGGCGATAATATGCTAGATGCTTTTATGAGTGGCAAGGTATATGTAGACGGCCAATTTGTAGAACCGCAAGTTAAAGCACCTACTAAAGCAGAGCAAGTAGCACAAATCAAAGATTACTATGATAAGCGCTTTGATGCTCTCGAAAAAGCTGCATTGCGTAGACGATTGGCTAATGCAGATATTACCGATTTACAAACGCAATACAAAACCTTGCAAGCTGAAATGGTAGCTAAGATTAAGGAGGTGAAATAGTATGGAAGAAATCAAAAGCAATGTACCTGTAATGCACTTTTGTGAGTGGTGCTATGCAACATTAAATGAAGATGGAACTTGCCCTACAGATGGGTGTATTCACAATGATTTAATGGATTTAGAAGAGGTGGACAATGATAACTGAATATAACATTGACATCCTACAAAATGAAGATATTGTTATTGAATTTAATATAGACCAGCCATTAATTAGTGATGATCTATTTGCTTGTGTTCGCAAATACCCTAGTGAACAAAACTATTTGGCCGCATTTGAAATCAATGTAGACACAAAGGAGCAGTCCGCAACTGTTAACCTAAAAGCTAGTAGCGAACATTTAAGCGTTGGAAAGCATTATTATGATGTGTGGATTTGGGCGAACAATAAGCCTAAGAAATGCATTTTAAAAGGTGTAATTAATGTAGGTGAGGGTGTATCTAATAGGGGTAAATTATGATTGATATTAAAACAACAAATGAAGAAAAAGCAATCAATGTTAGAAGCCCAATTTCGGTAGAAAGATTTGTAGGACCACCAGGCAAACCATTTACATATGAGGATTTTACAAAAGAACAATTAGAAGCATTGAAAGGGCCCAAAGGTGATATAGGACCTACACCAGATACATCGGAGTTTTTAATTAAAGGGGATCTTGAAATAATTATTGTTGAATTGAAAAAGATAAACGGAGGAAATTAATCATGGCAAGACCGAAACAAGCAATTATTAATGATTTAATGAGTGAATTGGATAAGTTTGGGGGTCATATCACTCAAATTAGAGACGCTATTCAATCAAAAGGCGTATCTTCCGAAGGTAAATTGTTTAAATTTGCCGAGGAGATCAACAGTATTGTGACCGCTAGTACTTATGGATATATCCTTGATGCGGTAAAAGGTGCATATAGTAAAGGGTATTCTGATAGTGAGATTGTTGGAATTATTAACAACTTAGCAGATAAGAATCAACCACCTCAACCGCAACCAGGGCCGAACCCTGTACCTACTTTTGATGCAGCCACAGCTACCGAAATTCCGGCTAGACAATTCTATGGACGGAGTGATTTAGAGGGTACATTGACTTGCCCTAATGTAATCAAAGTAGGCGCTGAGGCATTTGTAGGTACTGAGTACAACATTATAAAATTACCAAAGGCTACTGAAATCGATAAAGATGCTTTTAGATATTCTAATATTAAGGTACTATACATTCCTAGTTTTGTGTGGAAGGGTGGTAATTTGGATTTAGGTAATAATAATTACCCTAAATATATGCTTAATAAGATTATAGTAGCAGATGAGTCTGTTCCACCTAGTGATATTGGTATTTATAAAGTTGACTTTGAAGTGTACAACCATGATGAAACTAAGAAATGGGATATTTATAGTAATGTTTGGAAGCCAGTGTAATACTTTGGTAAGGAGATAATTGAATGTGGACATGGCAATTTCAGTTAGATGACATCCTCACTACACTAACCATTGTTAGTGTAGTGGCAGGCCTTACCTATAAAGTATTGGTGCTTCCGTTATTGGAAAAACGTGACTTGCAACATTTGCAAGACACTCTAGTTTTCCAAGAAAAAATGGGGGTTTTAACAGAAACCCTCAATGACTTGAAGAATGAAATCAAACTATCAAGGGAAGAACGTGTAAAGGGGTTCACGGAACATGTAAAACTAGCTACAAGAGTTAACGGAATGGAAACACGATTAGATGAGTTAAGGGGGGAGTTTCATGAACACACCTCAAAAGCTCATTAATAGTTTTAAAAAAACATATCAATCTGTTAGGATGGCCAACTTCCACCCTACAGGGGTTCTTGCAACAAGGGCACTAGTACTAACAATGCTAGTGCCTATTTTATTGGTTGTAATTGAGTACATAATGGCTTTTATTAGCGGTTATGTATCCGACGAAACAAATAAACTAATTAGCGTTGGGATAAATATCATAGATCATATCTTTATTCCATCTGTGCTAACCGCATTAGTAGGATTTTTAGCCTTATGGATTGATAAAGACGGAAATGGTATACCAGATAAATTAGAAGAACCAAAGCTACCAATACAAAATATTACAGAAAGGAGTGATAAAAAATGAGAAAGGGATTTGATATTTCAGCATGGCAAGAAGATTATAACGGCAACCCTTATTTTACTGTTGAACGAATGGAGCAAGCAAAAACAGAGGGCAATGACTTTGTAATTATTAAGTTAGGGGAAGCGTTTAATGTAGATGAATATTTTGAACAACATATTACTGCAGCATTAGAAGCAGGCCTAGATGTAGGGGTATATTATTTTAGCCACGCATATACAGAAGCAACGGCAGTACAAGAAGCGGAATGGGTAATAAACACATTAAATGCTTATGGGTATACTGATTGGCATTTACAAGCTGGGATTTGGTATGACTATGAAGAACACAGTCAATTGCGTGCATATATTAATGCAGGTGCATTGACTTCACAGGATATGACTAATTGCATGAGTAGATTTGTAAATAGATTATGGCAAGCAGGATTTAATAATGTAGGCATTTATAGTGGATATTCCTTGTTGTGGGATGAAACATATGCATATAGTCAGATGCCAAGCGTTCCAGTATGGTGTGCACAATATGAACCTAAATGTGATTATCCAAATGTTAAAATATGGCAATATAGTGATAATGGATTAGTTGCAGGATTAGCGGTTGATGTTAATTATATGTATTAGGGGGTAAATATGTATGAGAAGTTTAAAACTATATTTTTTACCTATAGGGGCCATTGTGCTGTTATTTTGGTGCTTATGGTTTGCATCATCTGTGTATGGTTCTATGCCAACAGAACCAGTAACATTGACACCACAGGAATACGCAACGCTGAAAACGAACTTCGACACGCTAGAGAGTACAATCAACAATCAATTGACTACAATCAACGAGTTAGAGATGCAGTTGAAAGTAGCCAAACTCTCAACGAACGAACAGAAGCAAGAATTAATAGAAGCGTTGAACTTAATCAACGAACAGAAAACGCAATTGACACAAGCACGGAACTTACTGCAAAAGCAAGAACAGATGCTGAACGAGCAAAAGCTATCATTAACGAAAGCAGAACTATACTTAGAACAGCAGAAGAACGAAATCAAAAAAGCGAAGATGCAACAAAGAAATAGTAAATTATTAAATATATTATTAGGTGGTACTGTAATATATTTAGTTGCTAAAGATTAAGGAAGTGATCCATACATCTCCGAGTTACACGGTTTGTAACAATATTTTAAGTAGTGTTATAATATATATACTAGTACTTGCAACGCTACAGGATTATGAAATAATCACAGCGCACCAGAGCGAGTCTTTTTTTAGGGGGCAACTTATATGTTGCCCCCTTATTTGTTTGCCCCTTTATTGCCCCTTTATAAAATAATGATTACATATAATGCAGTAATTAATAGGGTTGCGAAGCAAAAACCCTCAATCCGCACCAAGCTAATTAAATAAGGGTTTACAGGTAATTCTGTAAGCCCTTATTTTTGTTTGACATCATAAAGTCTTATGTGGTTTGACATCATTTTGACATCAGAATATTTTAGAGATTCGCTCCACCAGATCATCTTCCATCTTAGGAGTGACATGTGAGTAGGTATCCATTGTTTCTTGAAATGAAGCATGCCCTAGACGTTCCTGTATGGCTTTCATATTTGCCCCATTTTCGATAAGAAGAGTGGCATGAGTATGTCTAGTGCCGTGCATGGTAAAAGTTGCCTTACCGATTAAATTGGCGTATTTCTTAAATAACTTGCTGACTTCATCAGGGCAACGAGGAGCGCCTTTAATGCCTGGGAATACCAGATTATTATTAATCCAGTTCATTGTCTTAATTCTGCGTTTATCTATGGCTATTTTATGCTTCATAAGTTCCTGAAGTGTATCCGTATCAATGGCTATTATCCGTTTTGATGATGTAGTCTTAGTTGTATTTGATATAACTGCTGTGGATCCGATTTTGAGTGCTGTTTGTGAAATGAATATGGTCGATTTCTTAAAGTCGATATCAGACCATCTTAGACCTAGTAATTCAGACCTACGCATACCAGTTGCGAATGCTAATTTGAACAACACATAATGTTCAGAATTAGATATATTAGATAAGAAACTCTTAACTTCATCTGCAGTTAGCGTTACCATATGTCTGACTTTTACTTGCTTTGGTCTATCTATATTTTTTATGTAATTTTTAGGAATGATGTCATTTTTTACGGCTTGTTCTAATATTAATCTTAGAGTTGTCATTGCGTAGGATATAGTCCTTGATGACAACCCATCCATTGACTCAAAAACATATTGTAAAGTATTGGGTTTAATTTCAGCCAGCTTTACATTGCCAATTTTATCCCTAATATAACGATTGATGATGCCTGTATAACTTTGATAGGTAGCTGGAGTTATGGTTTTTTCTTTTAGTTGCAACCAAATATTAATCCAGGCATTTAATGAGATAGTGTCGTCGAAATTGGCACATGATTGATTAGCATTTACGTATTTCTCCATAGCTTCCGTAGCAGCCTTCCTGGTACTGCCGTAAAAGTATTTGCGTTTGCCATTTATCACCTTTGATACCTGGTAGCAACCGTCGGCTCATTTTTTAGCCATAAAGATAACCTCCTTGGCATGGTAAATATGCTTTAGAGGTGATATAATAAAACAAGCGAAGGCTATATCATCCTCTAAAGCGTTGAAGTAGTCGTTACCCCTATCTTAGTTTGGCGACAGGATAGGTTTTTTATTTTAAATCAGCATTTATTATTGATAAATTCATAGCCTTGAAGGGTGATATAAAAAGAACAATATATATCGCCATTTTTCTCATCAGGGAATATTATAGAAATAAATTGGTTATATGACAATTCATTCAATATATCTCTTAATTCATGTATATCTTTTAGATTTATAGATATTTCGTCTACAACATTATATTGATTAGATAATTCTGATTGTAATATTTTTGAACATTGGATTAGATATGAAGTTGCTTTTTCGCTAATCATACTGAAGCCTCCTTTTTATATTATTGCGATAATATATAAATTTATTCTTGAAGTATATGATGATAGAAATCTATATACTCTAAGTCAGATTCATCAATAGGCAATCTATGCACCATTTGTTCGACTAGATTTACATGTTGTTCAACGCAAAAACCATCATTTATGATATGAAGTAATTTGTGTTTTATTTCCTCTCGCATCCAATCTGGCGGGAGGCTTTTCTGTATGTAGATATTATGAGTATCCACATCTTTACACACCTCAGATACTGCATGAGCATGTGGTAAATCGCAATAAATTACATTAACTACCAATTACAACACCCTCCCTTGTGTAGACTATTTATGTTTAGAGCTGTTGAGTCCGCAAAAAATCTAGTTTTTCTTTGTAAGCTTTTGGAGAAGGGGCCATAAGTACGTCTTGCATAAACTCGCTAATTACTGGTATGTATTTCTTATAAATCATACTAAATACATCATTATCAATAGCTTGTGTGAAATTAATAAATGCATTGCTCGGTAATAAATATTTAAAAACAATGAGTAATTTAAAAATATTGGTGATGTTATCTTGAAATTCAAGTTGAAAGGTAGTGGTAAAGTTAATAAGTAATGGTAAACTTTCTTTTAACTTTGGGTAATCATGGTTGATAAAACTTGAAAAGTGGGCACAGTCATTACGAACTTGATTTAAAAATAATATACTTGTACGAAGTTGGCTTGGAGTCATATGGAAAAATGATGAAATATTATCCTGAATTTTAAGAACTTCATAGAAGTGTAGCATTTCACCAAATGATAGATTATTAATAAAAATCCAGATAGGGATGTGTCCATGCTTAGTTCGATAGTGAGTAAACGGCTTATATGTTGTATCCTTGTATATTTTTTTTAATCGTTTTATTAATAACTCATGCTTTAATTCATTTTTCTTTGTTTTCAGATTTTGTGTGTAATTTGATTCATTTAAATATGGTTCTATGTAGTGGCAATCAATATTATCACCACCAAATGGTCCGTAAGCTTTTGCAAACTCATAAGATATACAAGTTTTTAATCGTTGCTCGATTTGTAAAATAGGATAAAATATAAGGTTTTTAATCCTGGCATCAACTTGTTGGAGACTGAATAGTTTAAAGAAATCGATATCATCAATATATTTATCATTTTTTAAAAATGGTTTGTTATATTGATTGATAATGTTATAGTATCCGTATGTTTGTAGTATTTCTTTTACATATCCTTTAGCGCCCTGGAAAGCGTACATTCTAATATTACGATCGGAAACATGGTGATTATGAGGATTGTGAATTTTCAAAACGCAGGGACCGTTAATGCTAACTGTGTTCGATGAATTATAAAATTCAGGTAGTAGGCTAGAATGCGACAATATATCTATTTGTTCATCATATGTTTTAAAAGCTTTCATAATAATAAAAAAGGTCATGTACATATAAGTGTACATGACCTTTTTTCAGGTTGCAGCTTTTGTAAAGCCTCCCCAGATACCATGTACACAATATATCATTGTTATGCCTTTTTTGTCAAACCCCTTTCCTTAATGTTATTTGTGTTTCGACTTTAAGAATTCTATGTATCTAACTGCTTCTTCCATTTCTTCCTTAGATATATCTTTTGCTGCAGAGAATAGCATACGAGCCCCTAGGTGCGTGCGCAAGAATTCCGCGAATTCAGCGACTTCTTTATCTAAGTAATATTGCTCCTCAGTTTTATCTTGCTTTTCTACTAATTCCGATTTTGGCACGTGAAAATAGTTCGCCATCATTTCAATTTTATCTATTCTTGGATAGGTATTGCCTTTCAACCAATCTGTTAACGTAGTGTATTTAAACCCTAAATCAGCACATAGTGTGTTTCTGTCTATTCCGCGACTATCCATTAGCCTTTGGAGATTTTGTGCCATAATTTCCTTATTGTCTAAATCACGCATCTTAAACTCCCTCTCTATGATAAATTTATGATAGTTAACAATATAATACGATATTTCCGTAATAAATTCAATATTTGAACTGAAAATTTACGACAATTTACGGAGCCTTGATAGGGGATGTGGAAAAACTGTAGCATACTCTAGTTACAATGATAAATGATGTTAATGAGAAAGAAGGTAGTTTATGAAATATACACTTAGAATGGTCCGTGAATCCAACTCTTGGACACAAGCTTAGACCGCAAAAGAAATTGACGTAATGCAAGGTACTGCTCCAGGCAATGCATTAAGTACATCACCTGAAACAGTACAAACTTTCAACGAGCTACTTAACAGTCTTTAAGCTTTTATTGTAAATGAGATCAAATGCTTTTGTAGCTGCTTTAACGTTTATTTTTGTATCAGGAAAAGATTTAAAGTTGAAGGCTTGTTTGTCAATTAATGTCAAAACGATTTCCTTAGTAGTGTCAAACACTTAAGTTTGAACCCGGTTCATGTAATCACCTCCCTTCTAAGGTGATTATACAAACAAATTTTTAAGAATATGCAAAAGGTTCATGAAAATTTTGTGGATATCTATAAAAAGAAATAAAGGAGGCTTACGGTGGATAGAAACAAATTATATAATAGTGCTGAGATTTCTGAACTAGCAAACGTAGCCCTTGGTAAGATTCGTTAAGGGGTGGCGACTTTGATTTTTCCTCGATGAAGATAGGAGCCCGTTAATGGATGGAATAAGAATACTCATGATGTAGGACGGAATTCCTTCTTATTTTAGGGATGACCATATTGAGTGTAAACTAACTATGTAGAGGGAGTATTACGACAACAACTACATGACTTATAATATTAATTGAATAAAGCTGTTGGCTGAAAAAAAGCAAGAAACTTTACTGCAATTGGTGAAGTTGGAGGAACATGATGATACTATATTTTATAGATTGGGTGTAGTGGAGATGACAATATAAATGTTAAATACGGAATTGTTGAACATTCAATTACTAGATAATATAACATTAAGAGGAATATCAGCTTACTAAATGACAGAGGTGAAAGCTTTGAATAATATTTAAATTTTAGGTCAGATAAATCCATTTATGGACTAATATTCATCTTACGGAGGGAGTCAATATGGGTGCTTGTCCTTGTTGTGTTAATATATTTTTGGCTAGTAATAATAGGATACATTATGTCATTTGCTAAAAGATATATTTCAAATGAAGCCAATGAGCAAATCGATGCTGGACTCAACATTATCGACCAGATATTTATTCTTGACGCATTGACTGCCATAGCAGGTTTTTATTCTTATTCTTAGATAGAAATAGCAATGGTATATCTGACATACTAGAAGAAGATAGTACTAATGATAAATGCCTAGCGCTATTTAATAATGACTTTAATACTATTGTGTATGCTATTATATGTGGTATTGATACATCTTCTATCAACCTAGGGGAACTGATTATCAAGGTGTCGTGAGTCAGTGGAATGAATTGAACAAAGCTAAAATGAAATTAGTGAAGTAAGAACTTACCTTAAAAGAAATATAGATCCTCATATACGATATACGAATTGAAGAGTAAAATTAAGAATGATAATCGAAATTGAGATATGCAAATAGCTAGATAATCTATCATCTCCTAAGTATAAGTAGATAGACGCATGGACTGATAGTAAATATGTAAAAGACCTGTCACATAGATATTAAAGTACAATCTATGTGATAGGTCTTTATTTTATGTCAACTTGTATTTTCCTAACTTATCTACTATCATATACTTAGATAATATATAAAATGTGAAAGGGGATTGATTAAGTGGAGTTCGAATTAAGCTGTTATGTTGTCGAAAATTTTCCGAGTGTAGGAGACGCTGATGAACATGTAGCTCGTACAGTTATCAATGTAATTGAAGTTGCAAATGGGGCAATTGGTAGCGATGGAATGTCTTATTTAATCTGTAAAATTGAATATAACGACGCAAGCTATCAGTTAATGGCAATTCAAATTTAACACATATAATAAAATTTAGATGGTTAAAACCTTTTGGCATCGCATTATATAAAAATAGAGTAAAATATAAATAAATACATATATTAGTAATTATATTAGACTATTGCTGTATTTATCAATTTTGTGTATGAGTATTAAATGTCCCGCCATCTTGAGGGGGTGGTGAGCGTACGCTCGTGAGGGTTCAAGTCCCTCCAACTGCACTAAAATATAAGGACCTACAGTTTTCTGTAGGTCCTTTTTTTATACCTGTATTGGCATACTTTCATATTATGTGTACAATCATAGTAATTAATAATATACATTTGTATGTGTAGTTTTCAGTATGAGAGAAGCTTATGGTTTTAAATTATGGCGAGACGTTGCGTATTCGAAGGGATTTATATACAATCCTAGGCAAGATACGTTACATTGATACTCATGGGAAAATTAGGTATGAGTATAAATTAGTTAAACATAGGAATAACACAGAGTTTTGGCTCAGGTGGGATAAGAGACGAGAGGCGTACCAGTTTTCAAAGTCGTGTGGTAAAGCGAGACCAACTGAGATGAAACTTGTGAATAAAGGTTACCAGATGGCAATAGGCACTTGGGGTGATACGGAGATAGATACTTCTGATGTTGCTTATTATAAAGAGTATGAAAATGCTGATGGTACTGCTACGTTTTCTGTTCAAGAGTGGGCTTTTGAAACGGAATATTCAAAAGGCTTTTA
>ERZ772948.353-NODE-353-length-29943-cov-3.669399_pt1 | contig 29943 bp, 28 predicted proteins | sample MGYA00511945_ERZ772948 | MGnify/ENA primary metagenome ERZ772948 (study PRJEB29015, sample SAMEA2737927) | human oral metagenome | biome: human oral; feature: human-associated habitat; material: dental | place: China | collected 2141 ... | reverse complement strand
TGCATGGCATCCAATATGCCATGGGACAGCGGCATCACGTCGCTCAAAGAGAATCTGACAGGGCCGATTCCGAAAATGGCCTGCGTCATCGCCATCGCAGTCGGCGGCTCTCTCTACGCTTTCGGGCAGAGCGACATCGCCAGATTCGGCATGAAGGCAGCGTTTGGTACAGCGATTGCGACGGGCGCGGCCTCTCTTTCGGGGCTCTTCGGCGGCGGCGACGCTTCGGCTTGTGTCTTCTTCTAAGATGGCAAAGGAAGAAGCGCGCACATTCAGTCTGCCGCTCTATCGGGCGTTGACCGAACAAATCCTCATGCTTGGGGCACCGCCGCAGATGATTGTATTTAACGCGATCATTTTCTGCATTTTCGTGTTTTCGTTCCACTTTTTCTGGATCATCCCGCTTAATGTGGCAATTCATGTCCTGATTATTTATGTGACGAAGAAAGACCCGCAGGCATTTGAATGCCTGGTGGCGTATCTACACCAAAGGAAGTCTTATCACACATAAATAGTGAAAGGAAGGATCTGCTATGTTTTGGGGATTGTTTGGCAAAAAGAAGGAAGTGCCGCCGCCGGAACCGACCCCGTTCCAAAAGTACCAGGCGCAGAATACGGCGCTCCTGCAGCAAACTGCGGATCTTACGCAGCAGCTTTTGGATATGGCAAAGGAAGCCGCGCAGCAGCCGATGAATCCAGGCGAAGTGAACGACGCGTTGATTCGGCAGTTGCAGTTTACGATGGCGTGCCTGCAGCGGCAGATGGAGTTTATCCAGAGCCATGCGCAGATGGTGGACACATACCTGGCCAGTCTGGATACGAGAATAGCGGTTCTCGATGACAGATGCTACCGTTATTTTAGGAGTCATAATGTGCCGGGAAGGTGCCCGTAATTCTGCAGACGTTAATCGTATCCTAAGAAAAGGTGTCCATAATGGACACCTTGTGGAGCGGTGCATAGGGGGTAATGACAATCGACAGTTTCCAGGAATACCGTGTCGATCTCGGCGAGCTGCATAATTGGCTGCCGTGGGGAGGCCTTGTAGCGCCGCAAATCGTGCGTAACAAGGATAATTCCCTCATGGGCTTTATCCGCTATCAAAAGGGTGCAAAGAGCATCCTGCTGGCAAAGGAAAACGGCCGAAATCTTGGAAAAGGCTGGGCGACGTGGTCGGAGCTGCGCCATTTCCAAGGGAGGGACGAGCGGACATTGACGCTCTGCTGGAACCCTTTCTGCGAGCGAAAGAACGGACGCATTCTCAATGCGCCCGGCAGAGCTTCCTGCCGACTGCAAGAAGCGGAAAGCGTGTTTCTTGCCGCATTGCAAAGTTTTTGCCAAGGATTGCAGCTTCAAACGGCCAAGATATTGCAGAACGAGGAAGTGCTGCAGTATCTGGCCGAAACGCTGACCGGCGAGCCAAGCGCCATCGCGATGTATACGCCGCCGCTTTATCTCGATGCGGTGCTCTCGCGCGATGTAAAGTTCCAGGTCTTCGGGAAAGCAACGAAGAAGAAGAACGATCTCTCCATCGGCGGCAGAGAGATCACCGTCGTAACGCCTTTGGGGCATCCGGAATCTTCCGTGCTCGCCAAGCTGTTCGAGGCTTTTTCCGCATACGATTACCGCTTCACCAAGCGCTTCTTGTTTTGGGATGCCGACGGCGCGGAAAAGGAATTGAACCAATATATGCGTTCTTGGTGCAAGGGGCGCGGCAAATTGAAGAGTTTCATGCGCCAGCAGACGTTGCGCGGTTTCAACGGCGTTTATACGGATACATTCGTATTCCGCTTTGCGCCGGAAGAACGCGAAAAAGAGGAAGCGCATCTTGCGGAAACATTCCGCGCCTTCGGTCTGCCGCATATTTTTGAAGATTATAACCGCAAACATGTCTGGTGGGGGACTTTGCCCGGATGCTTTCGGGCAAACATCGTGACACCGCTCGGCGGGATCGACGCATTTTCTGAGTTGTTGCTGGAGGAGGAGCACGATGTACAAGCTGAATCTCTTTGAGCGTAAGGCGTACCCGATCAGCTCCCTGATGCCGTTTGGCATGATTGTCGGTGGCGGCTTGCTCGATGTCAACGGCCGAAAGGAAAAACAGGCTGCCGTCGTCATCAATAAGAACGGTTCTCTCATGACGACATGGAAGTATCGAGGGCCGGATCTGGAAAGCTCCGTACCGGAGCAGACGGCCGTCGTTACAGCACAACTCAACGGCATCCTCATGACGTTGGGGACGGGCTATACGCTTTATCTTGATGCGCAACGCTCGCCTTCGACGCAATATGCGCGGGATGTATATTTCCCCGATCCGGTCACGCGCGCCATCGATGCCCAGCGTCGACTGAAGTTTTCTTCCGGCGAATTTTTTGAGTCCAACTATTATTTGACACTTTGCTGGATTCCGCCGAGCGACCAAGAAGGCCGCATGAAGGAATTCGTCATGGAAGGGCACAAACAAAAGGCTGCCGAGTTGGACGAGAACATGGAGATGTTTACGGAAACGGCATTTCGTCTATATCGAACGATGGAGGAACTGGGCATACCGACCGACCTCTTGGACAAGGACGAGATGGCGACGTATCTGCACTCCTGCGTATCGTCCAAGAGTTATGCGATCCGGGCGCCGAGAGAACCGCAGCTTGCGGATTCGTATTTATACGACGACTCTTTGCTTGGCGGCAACGATCCAAAGCTGGGGAAAAAGTATATGAAGGTCATTGTCCCGAAAGCTTATCCGAGCTACAGCCTGTTCGGCATGCTCAACGATCTCAATCGCGAAGCTTTTTCCTACCGTTGGGTGACGCGCTTCTTCTGCCAAGACAAGCAGGACGCGCTCGGTTGGTTGGACAGCAGGAAAACGCGTTGGGGAGGCAAGGTGGAGCCGTTCAAGGTCATGATCCGCCGCTTGTTCTTTGACAAGCAATCCGTATCGCCGCAGGACATCAACGACAACGCCATGGATAAACTCAATGAAACAAAGGCGGCGATTCGTTCCGTGGAAGCGGACGAGGTCGGCTATGGATATTATTCGACCATGGTGATTGTCATGGACGAGGATTACGACCTTGTCTGCGCGAAAGCCAAGAGCGTCCTCGATGTATTCCAAAATAGGGACATGCGTCCACAAATTGAAGACGTTGGTTCCGTGGATGCATGGTTGGGCAGCATCCCCGGAAACTTTGCGCATGATTGCCGGCGCGCGTACATATCGACGGGCAATCTCGTCCATATGATGCCCATATCGGACATCTGGGCAGGTCCGGAGCGCAACAAGCAGCTGGATGGGCCGGCTCTCATGTATACAAGAGCCGAGGGGGCAACGCCGTTTCGGCTCAATCTCCACGTCGGCGACATTGGACATACCTTGATCGTCGGACCGACCGGTGCTGGAAAATCCGTCCATCTCAATATGATTTCCGCACAATTCCGCAAATATCGGGACGCTCGCGTCTTTATTTTTGACAAGGGAGCATCGAGCCGCGTCTTGACCGAGGCGGTCGGCGGGCAATTTTTTGATCTGGCGAACAGCGCCGGCGGACTGTCCTTTCAACCGCTGGCAAAAATTGATGACGAAAATGAACGCATGTGGGTCTTGGGATGGTTGACGGATTATTTGGAATCCGTCAAGGTGGAAGTCACGCCCGAGATGACGAAGTACATTTCCGAGGCCTTGGCATCCATGGCCTCGCTGCCCATCGAGCACCGGACGATGACGACCTTGCGCTCGAGCGTACAGAACAAGGATTTGAAAATAGCGCTGCAGCCGCTTACGCTCGAAGGGGACTATGGAAATATCTTCGATGCCGCGGAGGATGATCTGTCCTTTGCTTCGTGGCAGAGCTTCGAGATGGAAGAACTCATTAATTCCACGCCGAAGATTGTTGGCGTGGCGCTCATGTATATCTTTCATCGCATCGAAACGGAAATCAAACGGGAGATCCGGCCGACGATCATTGTGCTGGACGAGTGCTGGGTGTTCTTTGATAACCCGCAATTTGCGGCCAAAATCCGCGAATGGTTGAAAGTCCTCAGAAAGAGCAACACGTCCGTTATCTTCGCCACGCAGAGCGTGGCGGATATCGTCGCCAGTCCGATCTTTACAACAGTGCTGGAATCCTGCCCGTCGCGGATCTTCCTGCCGAACAAGGACGCGATCGACGATACACCCGGCGGCAAGGACAAGCCGTCATTCAAGGAAATGTATCAAGCCTTTGGCTTGAACGATCGACAGATCGTCATGCTGTCGAAAGCGATCCCGAAGCGGCATTATTATTACGCCTCACCGCTCGGTTGCCGGATGTACGAGTTGGAACTGGGCGAGCTGGAATTGGCCTTCGTGGGCGTTGGCACGGCGGACGTGAAGGAATGCCGTCGTATCGATGCCGCGTTTGGCAGGGAAAATTTCCTGCCGCATTGGTTGGCATATAAGGGCTTGCCACCGGATGCCGTAAGCGCTGCGGAATAGGGGGAGAGTATGACGCGAAAGGTCATAGCAGGGCTGCTTTGCCTGGTGAGTCTGGCAGGCTGTATGCCACAAACAGAGGCGGCGGATGCCGCCTCCGTCGTTTATGCGGAGGTTGCGGACAGAATCGGCGATGGTGAGCAGGCGGGATGGATCACGGACGCGATTTTTTATGCAAGCGATCTCTATCAGGTCGATCCGCTCCTGGTCGCGGCCATGATGGAACAGGAAAGCAGCTTTTCTATGGAAGCCACCTCGTCTGCGGGCGCGATCGGCTTAATGCAGCTTATGCCGAGGACGGCAGCCGGCATCGGCATCGATCCCTACGATCCGCTGCAGAATGTCCTGGGAGGCGTTTTCTACTTACGGACACTCCTGGATAGTTTTGCCTCGTGGGGGGAATACGCCGTCACGGATGCCGTTGCCGGCTATAATACAGGCGGTCAAGCCGTGATCGATCACGGGGGCGTGCCGATGTACGGCGAAACGGTCGCTTATGTCCGAGCCGTGGATGCAGCGTATCGGCGGTTGCTTTCCTATTGTGACGAGTAAGGGTAAAAGAAAGGGGAGAGGATCATGAAGATCAAAAAGTGGATGCCGGTTGTCGGCTTGACTATGGGAGTTTTGGGAGCCGGCATCGGCATGCTGCCCCAAACGCATCCGGCTCAGGCCGCCGTCTTGGTTTATGACGCGCAAAACGTCGCGGAAGCAATCAAGACGGCCATCACGACGGCGAACATTTTGACGAACGAGCAGAAGCAGCTGGCGCTGCAAATCCTCAATATGACGCAGATGGACGGCAAGCAGATTCTGCAGTATATCGATGGCATGAAGAAGCAGCAGCGCTACCCGATGGATGAAAAGGACGGGCAGATCGGCGTCTTGGCGACGAAGACAACGCCGCAGGCGTTTTTGGACAAGTGCTTCCCGAATCTCGATGCCGTACTGAACGGGCAGATGACTGTCATGGACGCATACGAAGCGTCGAAAAAGTCGCTCGAAGCGATGCAGCAGACCAATACGGATGCGCTGCGCATGGCGAAGATGACACAAAATATGGCGGACGAGGTTTCTGCATCGACGCTGACCGCATTAGATCACTCGGCGCAAGCGAAAGGCAATCTCGAAGCACAGCAAGCCAATACGCAGGTACAGGCTGCAGGCGTTATGGCGATGGCGCAGGGCAACAACCTGTTGGCCAACATCAGCGCATCACAGGCGTTGCGGTACCAAAAGGAGCTGCAGGACGAGGCGATCGCAAGAGCGAATATGCAGCAGTCGATCGATAATCTCATGGCTGCAACGGCAAATATCGATCTGCGACCGATCCCCCGGTGATTGAGGTGTAGTTTTAAATAATCGAGGTGAGGATTATGGGAAGTCGCAAAATCGCTTGGCTCGGCGCGCTCGTGTTTTGCGCCGGCATGCTGCATGCCGGCGAAGCGTCCGCCGCAGGAAAGATTTTGGCATGGCAGCAGCCGCTGAGGGATCTGGCGGACAGCTATACGCATTCCGTCGCGCCCAGCATATGCGCGGTTATGATCGCCGTCTGTGGTATGAGCGTCCTCTTCGGCGAGGGAGGACGCTTCAAGCCGTTTTTCAATATCGCACTGGGAACCGCCTTGGCCGTCAATGTAGCCGGCGGTCTTTTGGCGTTCGGTTTCGGCAGCGGGGATGCGAACATCCTGAATCCGCACCTTTCTTCCGGCATACCGCCTTCAGAGTTTCATATCAAGATTACGAACGATGTTGCAACATTTAATATCCTCGAAGGTTTTATGAACCACTTTATCGCCGTCTGCCAATACGGCGGCTTGACATTGGGAGGTTATGCGCTGCAGCTCATGGGGCTCCTGGTCACCATCGAGATGGCCGTAGCGCTTTCCCTGGGACTCGTCAACGAGGACAAGATTCGCTATATCTTCGTGCAGATCCTGAAGATCGGTTTCTTCGTTTGGCTCATCAACAACTGGGTGAACGGCACATACGGCATCGCCCATGCGATCGTATCGAGTTTTGAAGAATTGGGATTTCTGGCAGCGGGCACAGGTGCGGATAATTCGGCCGATCAGCTCGTCCAAAACGGCATCCAGACCTTCTCGACGCTCTGGGCGAGCATGCAGAACCTGGGGATGGGAAACATTTCTTTGATCCTTGCGAACCTCTTCATCGGCATCTGCGTGGTCGCTACGACCTTTCTGACGGCCGTAGAAATTTTCATGGTTCGCATCGAATTTTGGACGGTGGCGATGATGTCCGTCATCCTCCTGCCGTTCGCCATGAGCAAGTATACGACTTTCTTAACAGAGAGCGCGGTACGCTCGGTCTTCTCGTTGGGCATAAAAGTTGCCGTCGTGTGCTTCTTGCAAGCTGTTGCCGTTCCCTTGCTGTTTTCCTTGACAAAGGACTTAAAGGTGAGCGACGTGCAGAACCAGTTTGCCACACTGCTGCAAATCCTCTTGGCTTGTCTGGTCTTGTGGATGCTGGTCGCCAAGATTCCGCGCCTCGTGCAGGGATTGATTTCCGGCAGTCCGTCGTTGGTTTCCAACGATCTGTTTGAGCATATGCCGAATCCCGGCTCCCTATACGGCAAGGCCGAAGTGGCGAGTGAGATGCAGGCGGAGAGCGGAAAGGCAGCGTCGACATCAGCACCGGCGCAGGAAACGCATACAGCGTTGGCGCCATCTGCGCCGCCGAGTTCTTCGTGGTTGTCGCGCGGACTCGGCATCGCGGGGAACATGGCGCGATTGACCATCCATGAATATAATCCGTTTAGCCAAGCGGCGGAAAGCAGCTATAATCGTCATCGAGCCGCAAGTCAATATTTGAACCGCCAAAAATGAAACTAAGAGATGAACGAGGAGTATGCAAGTGAAGCGGCTGATCTTGTTGTTGTTGTTGAGTTTCATAGGATATGCTGCGCCTGCCCTTGCAAATTCATTTGAAGGAGCGATGACGAACCCGGTCGAAGGAGAACTTGTCATCACGTCGGAATTTGGCTGGCGCATTCACCCGATTACCGGTACGGCGAGATACCATAGCGGCATCGACCTGGGCGTGGACTATGACTCGCCGATCCATGCGGCGGCTGCTGGCATTGTCACCTACGCCGACTGGGTGTCCGGCTACGGCAATACGGTCATAATCGATCACGGCGAGAGCGTGGAAACGCTCTACGGCCACAACAATAGCGTTTGCGTCGTTGCCGGTCAGATGGTCGCGCAGGGGCAAGTCATTGCACTCGCCGGCTCCACGGGCAACTCCACGGGGCCGCACTGCCACTTCGAGGTGCGCCTCAACGGCGAGCCGGATGATCCGCATAAGTATCTGGCCGGACTGCCGCCTCCATCGGGCGATGGCTGGGGCTATGGCACGGATTCGGATTACTGGGAGTTCAACATGGACGCTTACGTCGATTTTGGCAAGACCATCAGCGAGGCCATCCAAAAATTCGGCGAGGCATGCACAAAAGGCTTGCAGTTTATCAAGGACGATCTGGCATGGCTGTTCTTTACTCTTATCACCATCGATCTGGCGCTCAGCGCGACGGGACTCGTCCTGGGCGATACGGATTTGGGAGCGCCGGGCATAGCCAAGTGGATCTTCCTCAAGGTGTTGTTCTACGGTTTTTTGACGTTCATGTTCTTCCATTGGGGAGACATCGTCGCGAATACCGTACGCTCGTATTTTACGTCGATGGGCGCAATCGCCATGGGCTACTCGGAAGAACAAGCGGCCAAGATCGTGTCGGATCCGGCATGGATCGTTGAAATCGGCGCGCAGTATGTCAGTCCGATTTTCAATTACCTCGGCACTATTTGGGGGCCAAGAGCGCTGTTCAACATCCCGACGATCCTTTTATCCATCATTACGGCCTTTGCCGTATTGCTGTCCTTCTTCATCATAGGGGTCATGCTCGCCCGCGCGTACATCGAATTCTATGTTGCCGCATTGTTCGGCTTCATGGGATTTGCCTTTTCGGGATTCAAAGGGACGCGGAATATCGCGGCGAACTCCATAAGCGGCCTCTTCGTCACAGGCATGCAGCTGATGGTAATCACTGTCGTGAGCCTCGTCCTCGTTGGAGCGCTGAAGGATTCCGCGCCGGAAAACTACTTTGATACGAAGGTTACGACATCCGCTTCCGTCGGTGGGAATTTCGCGAACATCCAACAGTTTGCCGCGGCGATCAAACAAGTGGAAACCGGCGGATCGAGCGACCCGTATAATACACCGTCCGAGGATGGCTATGGGTTCGGCGCATACCAGATCAGCTACAGCAACTGGGATGCATGGTGCGAAGAAGCGGGATTGACACCGCCGCCACCGATGCCTTGGCCTCCCGATGCACAGGATCGGGTCGCCCTGCATCATATGCAGGTCTTATACGATCAATACGGCAGCTGGGAGGCTGTCGCGCGGATATGGAATACCGGCAGCCCGACGGCGGGTGACGGATATTGGCAAAAGGTCTGCAATGCCGGCGGCAATACCGTTGCAAAGACCATCGACTGCGTGATTTTGCTGAAAATGCTTTTGGTAGCGTTGGCCTCGCTCGTGTTCAGTCGCAGCGACGTTGAAACCATCATCAAGGAATTCGGACAGCAACGCTTCCGGTTCAAGAACCAGGGGATAAGGAGCAAAATACTATGAAAAAGAAGGGAAAAATCGCCTTGCTGGCAGCTGTCGTGCTGGGCATAGGCATGAGTGTGAGCTATGCGCACATCGTTCCGGGATGGGATGAGCCATACGATCCTCCCAATTATTACAGCCCTACAAACATATCCATTCCCGACAGTGCGCCTTCGCCTTTCGCGCTCAGAGAGCTGATGCGAGGCGATGTGTACGACTACACGCGCCACATCAAGAGCATCTTGTTTGGCGACCATTATGCCGATATCTATCAGAATCTCTTCGCGCAGCTCATGAATGAGATTCGCGATATGACGGGCATGAATAAGAATGCGATTGCCCGAACAGAACGAAGCGTCGAGGATGGATTCGGCAGCAGCAAGGATATCGGGGCAACCAGCGATATTCCCTATCTGGAAGAGCAGAGCCTTTTTCGTAAAAGTTCCGTGGATCCGGACGAGTTTGATGATGTGCGACAGTTGAAATGGGCAGGCGAAATATATCTGAAGAGCCTTAACGCCGACAAGGAAGCACAGGCGGATTTAGAGGAGCGGTTCAAGGCAATCAACGAAGTCTTGGAAAATTCGGCTGCTGCTCAGGGAAATATGGAGGCCGTACAAGCGCAGACGCAGATGTCCGCCTTGGCGAACGCAGAAATCTCACGCCGAAATGCCTTGTTGGCGAATTATGCGGCGACGGAGGCTGCCCATAGCCGGCTGCAGCTCGATCAGGATCTGCACGATGTGCAAGCGGCTCGCAAGGGCAGCGCCTTCAAGGTAATCGATCGCGATCACCTTACTCCCAGCGACCGGCTTATTTATGTAGAACGTACGGCACCGGGCTATTATGATTTTTAATTTGATATAGAGCTGGCACAAAAGATGCATCCCTATTGGATATGGTAGTATATAGCCGAAGGAGATGTATTGCAAGCGGCCAGAAAGGTTGGAGTTACGGTGAAGGAAGCGGAGCGGAAAAGGAGAATGGAGGATCAGAAAAGGATTTCTGCCGCCGTGAAGCGCGCGCTCGCCGACGGCAGGGACACATTCGTATTGGATGGCCGGCTTTACAGGAAAAAAGGGACGATGTTCCTCGAAGTAGAGCAGGAGAGCGAAAATAATCTTTGTCCGGAACATTGACAAAACGGAGCGAGCAGGATAAAATGAAGATGAAATCAAGGTATCTCTCGCTCCTGCGGCGACTCATAAAAGGCAGTGATTGAACTCTCGCTCCTGCGGCGACTCATAAAAGGCAGTGATTACCTAAGGCAACCGTTCAAGGTTGCCTTTTCTTTTTACGAGGAGGGTTTCATATGACAAAGGATCTAGCAGCACCTGAAAACGCAGAAATGGGAGATTGCATATTTATCAAGCCGGATGTTTTAGTGAGTTATCAGAAAGAAGCGCCGAATTTTCCGAACAAAAGTACTCGGCCTTGCTGCCTCGTCGTTGCCGATCCGAAGCGCGAAGGCATCCTTTGGGCTGTCCCCATAACGAGCAGCAGTTTGGACAAATATAAAAGCAGGGCGCGAAGATCACCATGGAAATATCGGTTTTATCAGCTCAAAGGGAACGAAAACTGCTTTAATTTATCCCAGATGTTCCCGATTATACAATCAGACATAAAGAATGTGTATATACTAAAAGGGAAAAAGGTTCAGATAAACAAGACCGATTTTTACGATTTAAACAGAACGGTAAGTTCTATTTTGCAAAAGGAGGGCATGCTGAGCCATGTGTCGAATATTCAAGCTCCTACATTATTGCAAATGGCTGAGAGGCGCCTGCAGATGGAGCAGGAACACAGCCGTGCAAACTCGTTGGCACAGCAGCCTGACAAGGCGGAAGAGAAGCAGATGAGTCCAAAGATGAAACTGCAGGCGCAGCTGGCTGAGAAGAAAAAGAATGAGCTGCATCTCCATCGGTAGGAAAGCGCTCGTATGCGAGAACGTCCCAAGAACGCGAGCCGTAAACCACTGTAGTAGCACATCACGAATATTATAGCAGTCCAAAGGCACGCTTGCAGCGTGCCTTTTTGTATGGAGAGCATACATGAAAATCTTTATGGTTTCCGATGCATAAAATATAGTAGCCTAAAAGAAGCAAGATGCTGCAAGGGAGGGAATCCATATGACAAAGTCCATGGAAGAATGGGATCGTAAACGCCGTGAATTTGAAGATGAGTATGGGCTCATGCGCGAATCGGGCGTATTTTTGCCGGAAGAGGAACGCGCCTTGTGCACGCCGGAAGAGGAACTTGATGATGAGGGCAGGGAGATTCTTCGCACGCTGCAAACCGAAGTTCCCATCCCGGATAACGGGGAGGTATCGGAATGAATATCAAGGAAAAGCAGCAGGAACTGGTTGAGCAAATCGCAGCCGACATCGCTGCAGGGAAACCCTTCTTTTGGGAATCAGGCGTGCTTCAAAGCGACCGACCGAAGAATTTGACGAGAGAAGGAGATGCCGCCTTCTATCGAGGCGGCAATCGAGTCAGACTCACCTATACGGCGATCCGTAAGGGCTATACCGACAACCGCTGGGCGACGTTCAAACAGGCACAAGCCATCGGTGCAAAAATTAAGAAAGGCGAAAAAGGAACGCCGATCGTATATTACCAGTTTGAGAGCGAGGTTTGGAAAAAGAATCCTCAGACAGGCAAGAGTGAACCGGTTTATGAAATCGATCCGAAGACCGGCAAGAAATTCATCAAGAAGGTCAAGCTCGATCCGCCATTGGTAAAGGGTTCTATCGTCTTCAACGCCGAGCAGATGGAAAACGTACCGCCTTTGCCGGCACGAGAAAGAGTCGTCGATGCGGCAAATGAAAAGATGGAACAAATGCTGGCAAACAGCGAAGCGCCGATTCACTACGATCAAAGCGAGAAAAATTTCTATACTCCTTCAAAGGACGAAATACATCTTGTGCCGCGCGAGGGCTTCAAAACGAACGATTATTTCTACGCGACCGCCGCGCATGAGATCGCGCACAGCACGGGGCACGAGTCGCGGCTCGCCCGAAAATTTGGCAGCGCCGGAACAGACGCGTATGCAAAAGAGGAGCTTCGCGCCGAACTTGCCTCGCTGTTTCTCCATCAAGAATATGGCATTGCTTTTGACGAGAAACATTACAAGAATCATGCGGCGTACCTGCAGTCATGGTCGAAGGCTTTAAAGGACGACACCAACGAACTTTTCCGTGCGGCGAAGGACGCGGAAAAAGCTGCCGAGTATATCAAGGCGAAGATGATCGAAAAGAGTATGGAGAAGAAGCACACGCAGGTGCAGGAGCGAACCGACGGCAAACAAGCAGCAGGGAGGGATGAAATACCGTCCATCGCTGCAAAGACCTTTCATGAGGCTGTAGAACAGGCTATTACGCAAATAAAACAAAGGGCGCAAATAAAACAAAGAGCAAGCGAGAAAGCACCTTTATCCGTATCGGAACAAATCAAAGCTCGGCAAGCCGCCAAATATAAAAAAGAACAAGGTTTGTCTTTGACAAGGTGAAGCATCTATAAAAAGGGCTGTTGCACGAAGAAAATCCATGTAACAGCCCTTTTTGTATTACAGGGGACAGTGATATCGTGACCTTCCTACGACTATAGCAGCCGTTCGGTGCGTTCCAATTCCGCCTCGCGCTCCGTCTGATCCATCGCAGCGAAATCTTTATGGTGCTCATCGAATTTCAGATGATCCGAAAATCTGCCTCTGGCAATATTTCGAGCAGCGTTCATCAAGCTTCGTTCGTCGCCGTATCCTAGCGGATGGCTTCCCTTGTATTTCGCTTGCCCTTTTGCGGCAGGCGGAGTTTTCTCGTCAAGACGAGTGGAATATGTAAGCGGTCGACCTTTATCAAGATGCACTTGTTGTTGGACAGCTTTTTGCAGATCCTTTATCTCTGCAAGCTGTTCATATGTTGCAGCTGCCCGTTTGACAGCTTCTTCATATTTGTTTGCCAGCGGTTGATTTTTCCGCAGAATCCCTTTTGTGATCGCTGCGATTTTTTCTATGCCGGCGGGACTTTGGCAGCGGGCATCCATGTGTTCTTTTTCAGATTGCAGAGCCGCTGTTTTAGCCGCATACTCCTTTTCCAAATCGTCGATTTGCGCTTTCGTTTGCGCGAGCCGTGTCGCGCGCATCTGATAGTCTTTGCCGCTCTGATACCACTTCGGCTTGGGCACAGCAGCAAAGTCACGCGCAGATCGTTCATATGCCTCCTTCGCATGGGCGATGGTTTCACCGCTCTTGTCAAGTCGCCGTTTCTTTTCGCGCCATTGTTTCATCCCGCCTTTTAGATAGACATCTTTCGCCATAGCTTGTGCGCGCTCGAAAGAAAATACTTGTGTTTTGAGCTTTTCCGCCGCGTGTTGTTGTTGTTTATATTCCTTGGAAATTTCTTGATAGGACTCCTTCAGATAGGCGGCAATTTCCTCTGCCGTAAAGCGCAGTTTCCACTTGGAACCGTCTGCCAATGCCTTCGCGTCCTTCGTGACTTCCCGTCCTACTGCGGCTTTTAATTGCGGCAACAATTTACTCAGTTCTTCGTTTGCCGCTTGGAGTTTTTTCCGCTGTGGAAAGTCATCCTGCAAGATGGCGTCCGCCTCGGCATGAATCTTTTTCTCCCACTCCGGCATTGCCAATTTCTCTTCGATGGCCGTTGCGTTCGGTTCCATGGTTTTGATCTGTTCTTCCAGTTTGTCAATATCGGCATCCAGACTTCCCATGATGGTTTCGTACGTTGCGGAAGTCTCGCTCTCTGCCACTGCCGAAGGCTCCGGCAAAGCGACCAAGAGTCGGACGAGTTCGCCGTGTTCTTTTTTCAGATCCTGCCATTTCCGATGCAGCGTGCGTTCTTCTGGGGACAGGACTTTCTCGCGGGCGATCTGCATCGCCTGCGGCTGCCAAAGGATCGTGTCGTTCAGCGCGATGATTTCTTGCATCTTCTCTTCGACCTGCTCCTTCAGCGACACGACACGAGCCGCATCGTTTTGACCGGCATACGCTTCTTCGTTTTCGTTGTCTACAGCTGCCTGCGCTTCGCTTACATTCGCGTCGCAGGCTTTTTTCATCTCCTTATCATGGATGGAGGCTTCAATCACATTCGCGGCATAGACGAGTTCGCTGCGCTCCAGTTTATATTGACGGTATGCCAAAATGTCTACGACTTTCGGATTGTCCGGATGAGCTGCTGCGATTGGTCCGACATGCACTTCCGGATATCGATCCAGCAGGCGGGCGAGAGCAAAATTCTGATCCTGCAGTGCGGCCATGTACTGCGCTTTCAAGCTGCGGTGATCGACGCGGGTCTTCTCTCCGTATTTTTCCAAAACATCATTTTGGATGCGTGCAAAGTCTTCCCGCATCCGGCAGAGATACTTCGCGCGATCTTTGCCGTTCCATTTTGCCGCTTTCTTACAGCCGCCTTTTTCCGGATTCTGCTTGTTGGCACGATGGAAAAACATCTTGGGTGAGCGTTCCGCCGTGCGTTCGATATCGTCCAGTTCGCGTTCGGAAAACATAATATGCACATGCGTATTATGCTCACCGTTGCTCATTGCACCGATTTTATCGTGAATGGCATAGGCGTAATAATGATCTTTCAAGTGTCGCTCTATAAAAGTTTCGATGATCTCTTTATGCTCTTTCAGCCCCAGCTCGTTCGGCAGCGCAAATTCTATTTCCCTGTATCTTGTCCCGTTGGCACGCTCGTACAGATCGGCAGCTTTAAAAAATGTCTTGGCGGAGCCGTTCGCCCATTTCGGCAAATGATGCGCCGTGTAAAGGCAGCCACCCTTCGAGGCATAGTTTTCCCTACGATTGATATAATCTGCATGAGAGGCCGCCAATATGCCTCCTTCGCTTTGCTGCAAGATTTGTTCCGCGGTATCCTCTACTTTTTCTTTGATTCCACGAGAAACATCCCGTCGCATAACTGTACGTCTGTTGGTTCGTTGCTGCTCCAGGCCGGCTGCATCGTCACGCGACAATAACATTCCAGAATGTCTGGACTTTTCATCCAAATGGCGCATGGACAAAACTTGCAGGCGCTTGCGCCCTGCGGGAGGTCGGCTTCTTCCAACAGGTTCAAGGTGGGGGAGAGAAATTTCCTCTCCGTCACTTCCTGTGATACGGCTTCTTGCAATTCGCCGGTCGTGGAGTGCTTCGATTCGCTTTCGCTCATAGTCTTTTTCCTCCTGCATCGTCTCATATTGTTTTTGCATCACGGGATCCGCAAAACGGATCGGGTATTCCATTTCATCTGCCGCAACGAGCACGCGAGCCTTGAATTTCGTCGTGCCGGAAACGGCAAGCGTATCTCCGTATTTCTTGCGAGCCACGGCCAAAGCAACCTGTACGGTTTCCACGCTGGCTCGATCCGACAGCTCGATGCCGACACCGTTATCTATGATGCTGCCATACATGCTGCGATAGAGGGGGGCGACAGCTTCTTTGTCCTGTGTCTGGACAGGGCAAAGCATGTTGCCGGAGAATTTCTGCTCCGCCAACGCACGCTTGATATCGAGGTTTGCAAATCGCCCTTCCCGATGGATATAGTCCAAATGCGTTTCTGCGCCCACGGGCATCTTGTCCGGTTTTCTATCCAATTTGACCGTGAAATGATAGCAGGCCATGAGCGGTTTCACCTCTTTTAGGGACACGTCTTGCAACGCAGTTCAGCGAGTTATAGCGAGCGGCAGGGTTTTCGGATCTGGATTTTCCGAGTTTCTCGCAAGAGAAACTCCTAAGTGCGCTTTACACACCTACAGCTGTTATTATACACGAAGAGACGGGATTTTGATGGTGCGTTTTGTACCGACCTTCGCACCGCGCAATCATTTGCCGCAAGGATTTGCTATAATGGGATTTGAGGGAGGAGGCGGATTTGTGTCAGTGCATCATGAAGCGGAAAAACTCCAATGCATCAAGGAGAAGATCGAGGCCGCTTGCCGGCAGGACAAACGCAACCTCCAGGTAGGGAAACTGCTCGGTTCACGCTTGCGAGAAGTCCGGCTGAGAAGCGCAGGCATGCTTTTTGAAAAAGCGGGCATCCTCGACGGATATGATGAGAGCGTGGTTTTACAGCTTTTACGGGACAACAAGTATGAAATTTTAGGAGGAAAAAAGCATGGCATCCATCCAGCAGATTGAAACAAAGCTCACGAAGGCCAAGGCGATGCACGAACGGACGGCTAAGCGCCTGGCCGCCATCAAGGAGAGATTCGAGAAGGAGAAAAAGATCTTGCAAGAGCATCAAGAGGAAATTTATTCCGAGTGGATGCGCAATTTTACGATTTTAGCGGAGAAAGAGAATATCCAAGTTTGCCAGATCGATGCCGAGCGACTCTTGGCATTGATTCTGGAAAACAAGGATGCTGTACTCCTTGTGCCGGAAGAAAAGGACGAAAAAGCAAAGGACGGGGAGGTGGAATTCGCATGAGATTGTTTATTGCTGAAAAACCGTCTTTGGGACGCGAGATCGCCAAGGTTTTGGGAGGTGGCGAAGAACAGAAGGGATATATCAATATCAGTAACGGAGAAGATATCGTAACATGGGCATTTGGGCACTTACTGGAAAACTATGCACCGGAAGATTACGATGAAAAATATCGACTGCGGCGCACCGAGGATTTGCCGATCATCCCGAATGTGTGGAAGATGAAAATAAAAGAAGGAGGAGAAGCGCAATATCATATAATAGAGGAACTTTTAGAGAAAGCCGATGTGGTGGTTCACGCAGGCGATCCGGATCGAGAGGGACAACTCTTGATCGACGAGCTGTTGGAAGAAATGGGGAATGAAAAGCCCGTTCGGCGTATTTTGCTGAACGCGCTGGATAAAAAATCGATTCAGAACGCGCTGGACGATTTGCGCGATAATGCCGATTTCTCCGGCATGAGAGATGCTGCGCGTGCCAGAAGCCGCGCTGATTGGTCGGTGGGCATGAACTATTCGCGAGCGTTTTCCGCACCGGCAAGGCAGGCAGGTTATCATGGTTTGCGGATCGGCCGCGTCAAAACGCCGACCATGGCAATGGTCGTTCGCCGCGAGGAAGCGATTAAAAATTTCAAGCCCGTCCAATATTTTGAGGTGCAGGTTGACTGGAGCTATGAAAGCGAGATCATCCGCTCGATTTGGCAACCGAGCGAAGATGCTGCCGGCCTGGACTTGGACGATTGCCTGATCGACAGGCAGGTGGCGGATGCTCTGCTGGATAAAATTCGGCAGAACGTCCATTCGGCTGCCGTCGTAAAGGTTGAAGAAAAAGAGGTCGAAGAACCGCAGCCTCTTCCGTATTCTCTGTCAGCTCTGCAAGTGGCTGCCGGGAAGAAATACGGCTATACGCCGAAGGAAGTTTTGAAGGGTATGCAGCAACTCTACGAGAGCAAGCTGACGACTTATCCCAGATCCGATTGCGATTACCTGCCGGAGAATCTTTATATGGAAGCCGGCAATATCATTCAGAACATCGCACAGACGGATGAACGATTGGCAGCCTTCGCGGTTCAAACAAATCAAAACATCAAATCGCGTGCTTGGAACGATGAGAAGATTTCCGCGCATCATGCGATTGTGCCGACTGGCGAACCATGCGATTTCTCCCAGTTGGACGAGAAAGGACGGAATCTGTATTTCTTGATTGCGCAATCCTATCTGGCGCAATTTTATCCTGTTCATATCTATCAGGCGAAAACTGTATGGATTGCCAACGAAGGCGAGAAGTTCAAAGCCAAAGGAAAGACCATTCGTCAAAACGGCTGGAAAGAAATTTTTGAAAAGGATTCACAAATTGAAGAAAAGCAGGAGGATGAAAAATCTCTGCCGAATATTACAAAAGGAGAAATTGTAGAATTTCAAACTGGCAGTATCTTGGAAAAGGTGACGAAGCCGCCGACACGCTTTACACCATCGACGCTTTTAAAAGCGATGAAGGAAGTGCATAAGTTTGTCAAAGACGCTTCCTTGAAGACGAGGCTGAAATCTGTTTCCGGCATCGGCACCGAAGCGACGAGAGCGGATATTATCGATTCGCTCGTGTCGTCGAATTTTTTGCGAATCGAAAAGAAGCACCTTGTGCCAACGGAATCGGCGTATATGATGGTGAAGGTTCTGCCCGATACGCTCACATGGCCGGACACGACGGCGCTTTGGGAAGACGAATTGGAAGACGTGCAGCAGGGGAAGCAGACGGTTGAAGAGTTTTTGCAAAGCAAGACGGACAGCATCGTGCGCGTGGTTGACGCTGCAAAGTATGTCGTGATTCCGCCGTCCAAGGAAGCCGTGCCATGCCCGAAGTGCGGAAAAATCCTGCTGCGCCGGCAAGGAAAAAACGGCTGCTTCTGGGGTTGCTCCGGTTACCCGGATTGCACAGTTACATATCCCGATAAAGCCGGCAAACCAGATCTGGAAGATCATACGATGCCTTGCCCGGCCTGCCAAACTGGCAGGATTCGCAGATTGAAGGGGAAGTATGGCTACTTCTGGGGCTGCAATAATCCCGAGTGCAAAAAGATCTTTCGCGATAACAAAGGCAAGCCAATCCAAGATACAGACGATGTAAAATGCCCTTCCTGCGGCAAACCGATGCGCCGGAGAAAAAGCAAGACCGGATATTTCTGGGGTTGCTCCGGTTATCCGGATTGCGGGGAGATTTTACAGGATAAGGACGGGAAACCCGTATAAAAGGAGGCGGTCCTCGTGTTGTCCGTAGAAAAGATTCAAAAAGCGATCGTTCCGTTGGCTCAGAAATATGGCGTTGATCGAGTCTTTTTATTCGGCTCATATGCCAGAGGCACAGCTACGGAAAAGAGTGACGTTGATTTGCGAATTGATCGAGGAACACTTGATGGATTTCGCTTTGGAGGGTTTTATGTAGATGTCGAAGAAACATTGAACTGTAAAGCGGATATTTTAACAACGGAACAAATGGGAAAAGCATTTTTGCAGCATGTTCAAAAAGAAGAGGTGTTGCTATATGACGGAAAGCAGCAAAGATTATCAAAGACTATACCACATCGTGAAGTATTGCGAAAAATTGCAACTGATCACAGACAACTGCAAAGGTAGCTATGAAGAATTTCTAAAACCTTCATATCGTAAAGAACGCGATTTGGGGGCATTTTATATTTTACAAATAGGAGAGTTGGTTTCTAAATTATCCGATACACTGAAGACGAAATATAAAGATATTCCATGGCAAGCTATTAAAGGGATGCGAAATGTGGTTGCCCATAAATACGGCACAATAGATTTAGGGATCTTATGGCGGTCGTTAAAAAATAATGTTCCTCAGCTTAATACAATATGCAGAGGCATAGCGCAGTCGCTAAATTCAAATTTCCATCAAGAGATTGAGCAAGATTTAGCGGTAGAATTAGGCGAGGAATATCAGGCAAAGAAGACTCTATCACCGAAGGAAAAGTTGCAGCAACAGATGCAGCAAAAAGCAGAGCAGGAACTAGGAAAGGGGATACAAAAATGAAAAGGCAGTATTTAAATGATAAATTATATAAAGAAACTCGGAAAGTGCACACTAAGTGTGATATATAATCGTGACAGGTCAAAGGCTATGGAGGATCAGATAAAGGAGGATCTTTCCTTCTGGAGTGTATGTGCAAAAAAAGTGCCTACAGGGGACTTCGTGCGACGAAGAGCGATGGATATAGTGCCAAGAATGCAAATTAAATTGACCCTTGTTTGACCCCAAAAATCACAAAAAAGCCATAAAATAAGGCGAATGTGTGCAATGGAAAGAATAAATGCCTTTGAAATATAAGGAAATAAAGCATATAACAAAACCATATAATTCGCGTAGAATAGAGTGTATGCGGCGGGCAAAGATGCAGGCGATTTTTGCAGTCGTCAGAAATGTTCTTGACAAGCCGCCTGTACTGTGATAACATGCAAATCATATAAATTTGGTATGAATTTTACTGCTGCGAAAGCGGCAGTCACAAGGATGTGATTTTATGAGCATGATAAGGCTTGCTGCCATCAAGAAAAGCTACGAGAGCGCGGCGGGCGAGGTCACGGCGCTCAAAGGCGTCGACCTCGAAATTGAGCGCGGCGAGATCTATGGCATCATCGGCCTTTCGGGCGCGGGCAAGTCGACCTTGATCCGCTGCATCAACATGCTGGAGCGGCCGACCGAGGGCAAGGTCATCGTCGACGGCAAGGATCTGACCGCGCTCAGTGAGGCCGAGCTTCGCGAGGAGCGCAAGGGCATCGGCATGATCTTCCAGCACTTCAACCTGCTGTCCTCGGCGACCGTCTACGACAATGTCGCCTTCCCCCTGCGCCTTTCCGGTACGGACGAGAAGCAGATCCGCACGAAGGTCGAGCCGCTCCTCTCACTCGTCGGACTCGCCGACAAGGCGCAGCAGTACCCGGCGCAGCTCTCGGGCGGGCAGAAGCAGCGCGTCGGCATCGCGCGGGCGCTCGCGTCCGATCCGAAGGTGCTCTTGTCGGACGAGGCGACGAGTGCGCTCGACCCGCAGACGACGAAGTCGATCCTGCATCTCATCGCAGATATCAACAAGAAGCTCGGTCTGACCGTCGTCATCATCACGCATGAAATGCAGGTCATCAAGGATATCTGCGACAAGGTTGCCGTCATCGAGGGCGGCGTCATCGCCGAAAAAGGCTCCGTGCTCGACATCTTCACGAAGCCGAAAGAAAGAATCACGCGCGAGTTCGTCAGCACGCTCCTGTCGAACGATTTGCCGATCAACTACCGCAAGAAGGAGCTTTTGCCCGAGCCTGTCGAGGGCGGCGAGCTGCTCCTTCGCCTGACGTTCCTCGGCGAACGCGCTGACGATCCCGTCATCGCCGACGTCATCCGGCGCTTTTCCATCGAGGTGTCCATCCTCTACGGCACGCTCGATCAGATCAAGAGCGTGCCCTACGGACGCATGATCGTCGGCATCAAGGGCGAGCAGGCGGAGATCGACCGTGCGCTCTCTTACCTTGATACGCGCGATCTCACGAAGGAGGTGATCGGCTATGTCCGCTGATATGCTGCCGCTCCTTACGAAGGCGCTCGGCGAGACGGTCTACATGGTCGTCGTCTCGATGATCGTCGCGAGCCTCATCGGCATCCCGCTCGGCGTGCTGCTCGCAACGACGGCGAAGGGGCAGATTCTCGAATGTATGCCTTTGAACCGTGCCATCGGCGCTGTCGTCAACGCGCTTCGCTCGATCCCGTTCATCATCCTGATGGTCGCGATCATCCCGTTCACGCGCTTCATTGTCGGCACGTCCATCGGCACGACGGCGGCGATGGTGCCGCTCGTCCTCGCCTCGATCCCGTTCATCGGACGGCAGGTTGAGACGTCGCTTCGGGAAGTGCCCGCAGGACTCGTCGAAGCCGCGCTTTCGATGGGCGCTACGCCCTATCAGACCGTGCGGCGCGTGCTTTTGCCTGAGTCCATGCCGAGCATCGTCGCTCAGCTCACGACCGTCGTCATCGCTCTCGTCGGCGAGTCGGCGATGGCGGGCGCGATCGGCGGCGGCGGTCTCGGCGACCTCGCGATCCGCTACGGGTATCAGCGCTTTCGCCCCGACATCATGATCGCGACCGTCGTCATCCTCATCGTCCTCGTGCAAATCGTCCAGTTCCTGGGCAACCGCCTGGCGAACGGCTTGAATAAAAAGTAACTTTCATGAAAGCGGGCGAAGGCGCCGCCCCGTCGGCTTTCACCGAAGAATCCCATTCACAAGGAGGAAAAATCATGAAGAAACTATTCGTCATCCTCGCTGCGCTCACGCTCTCCGTCCTCGCCCTGGCGGGCTGCGGCGGAGGGAGCGACTCCAAGACCATCAAGGTCGGCGCGACGCCCGTGCCGCACGCCGAGATCCTTGAGACGATCAAGCCGCTCTTGGAAAAGGAAGGATACAAGCTTGAAATCGTCGAGTTCACCGACTATGTGCAGCCGAACATCGCGTTGAACGACAAAGAGCTTGACGCGAACTTCTTCCAGCATCTGCCGTACCTCGACAACTTCATTTCCGAGCACAAGGAAATGAAGCTCGCGAACGCCGGCGGCGTTCACATCGAGCCGATGGGCGTCTACTCGCGCAAGATCAAGAAGCTCGACGAGCTCTCTGACGGTGCGTCCGTCGCCATCCCGAACGATCCGACGAACGGCGGCCGCTCGCTCCTGCTCCTTGAAAAGGCCGGCCTTTTGAAGCTCAGGGAAGGCTCGGGCACGAACCCGACGGTGCATGACATCACGGAGAACAAGAAGAACCTCAAGTTCCAGGAAGTCGAAGCCGCGCAGGTGCCGCGCACGCTCGATGACGTCTATGCCGCCGTCATCAACACGAACTATGCGATGCAGGCGAACCTCGTTCCGACGAAGGATGCGCTCTTCATGGAAGACAGCACCTCGCCCTACGTCAACATCGTCGCCGTGCGCACGGGCGACGAGAAGCGTCCCGAGATCCAGGCGCTGATGAAGGCGCTGAGATCCGAGGAAGTCAAGAAGTTCATCGACGAGAAGTACAAGGGCGCGATCGTCCCCGCGTTCTAAGGAAACGCTGATAAAATGAAGTCGCCCAGATTTGCGCAGATGCACTGTATCTATCGAGGAGACAAACCGCAGGCGTAGCGGTGCTACGTCGAGGATTTGTCGACGATGAGAGGACAGTGCAGATGCGTGAAGATGGGTGGCTGAATTTATCAGTGGTTCCCTAAGATAGGAATCAAACACAAAGAGGGAGCTGCCGCGACGGTGCGGCAGCTCCTTCTTTGTGTTTCGAGGGGGCAAAATCGTGAAGACAGGACGCTCCTTCACAGCAAGCGATGCGCTTTTGCCAGTTGCTCGATCTTGCTGATGGACCACTGGGATATATCGGCGATGCTCGCGAGATCGTAACCCTTCTTCAGCATGGAAAGTATCATGCCGGATTCACCCTGGAGGATGCCCTGCGCACGTCCTTGTGAGATGCCTTGCGAGATGCCCTGCGAGATGCCCTGCGAGATGCCTTGCTCAATACCGCGCTCGAAGATGCCTTCGCTCAAATTGCACATGGTGTTCATCTCCTTTTCCATATCGGAGGAAATATCAAGGTTGAATTCTTCTTCCAAAAGTTTCTTCTTTTCCGCAGCCGACTTTTCCGTGTCACGAAACAGGAGCTTGAGGAAGCGGACGAGCTTGTTGCTGGAATCGTCTGTGCCGAGATAGATCATGATGATGCTTAACAGGTCGTAATCGCTTTTTTCTGCTTTTGTGTGACGCAACAGGTGACGCTCGTGCATATCATAGAAATTGATAGCACTTTTGCTATCTGGGGAGTCCATGCAGATCCAAGATATCAGCCTTTGTGCCCGCCGCCCTGAAATCGGTAGCCGACGCCCCAGACGGTTTCGATATAGACGGGCGTGGCGGGATTCGGCTCGATCTTTTCGCGGATGCGGTTGATGTGAACCATGACGGTTGCTGTGTCGCCGAGGGCGTCCATGCCCCAGATGCGGTCGAAGAGCTTGTCCTTGCTGAAGGCAATGCCGGGATTCTCCGCGAAGAAGAGCAGAAGGTCAAATTCGCGGCGCGTGAGAGAGACTTCCTTGCCGTCCGTGAAGACGCGGCGCGCTTCGGGGCAGATTTCGAGCCCGCCGGTGAAGATGCTGTCCGATTTCTGTACCGTCTTTTGCGTGAGGCGCTCGTAGCGTGCGATATGCGCCTTGACGCGAGCTGTGAGTTCATTGGGGCTGAAGGGCTTGACGATATAGTCGTCGGCGCCGAGGCCGAGGCCGCGAACCTTGTCGATTTCCTCCTGACGTGCCGAGACCATGAGGATCGGCGTGTCTTTTTTCTGGCGGATGGCGCGGCAGACGGCGAAGCCGTCCGCACTTGGCAGCATGAGGTCGAGCAGGATGAGGTCGAAGTCTTCGGCGAGCGCCTTTTCTTCGCCCTTTTTGCCGTCGGAGATGATTTCCACGGAAAAGTCGTTGGCTTCGAGGTAGTCGCGCTCAAGCTCTGCAATCGCTTTGTCGTCCTCGATGATCAGGATGCGTTTCATGCGTCGCCCCTTCTTTCTTCAGTCAGTTCTTTTTGTCGTGGCAGGGTGATCTTGAGGATGAGTCCGCCCGCTGGATTCGCCTCAGCATGGATCGTGCCGTGGCACGCGCAGACGATTTCGCGTGCGATGGCCAGTCCCAGGCCGCTGCCCTTGCTCGTGTCGGTGCGTGCGCGGTCGGTGCGGTAGAAAGTGTCGAAGAGCTTGCCCAAGGCTTCTTCCGGCACGCCCTGTCCGTTGTCGGTGAAGCTCAGGCGGACGGTTTCTCCCGCTTCTTCAATGTGGATGTGAAGCGCGGCGGGCACGTCTTCGCGGCGGTACTTGATGCTGTTTTCGAGGAAGTTTTCAAGGACGCGCGGGAACTGCGTGCGGTCAATGGCGGCGCGGCACGGCCTGCCGTCAGAAGAGAAGGAAAGCGCGAGGCCGCGCACGGCGAACAAGTCGCTTCGGTCTCTTACAAAGTCAGCGAGGTAGTCGGCGAGGGCGACGCTTTCCAGATGGAAGGGAATCTTCTTGAGATCGAGCTTCGAAAAGAGAAAGAGGTTTTCGACCATGTTTTCCATCAGACAGGCGCTCTCGTGAATCTGCTCGATGTAGCGGCGTTCCTTCTCAGGACTCTTGGCAATGCCGTCGAGGATGCCGCTCGCGTAGCCCTTGATGGCGGTCAGGGGCGTCGCGAGATCGTGCGAGATGCCTGCGATGAGTTCCTTGCGGTTCTCGTCATACTTTTCGCGCCGCGCTTTTTCCTCTTTGAGTGACTGCCTCATGAAGTCGAAGGAGCGGCCGACCGCGCCGATCTCGTCCGCCGAATCGATGGCGGGGGAGGCGTCAAGGTTGCCGCGGCGGATTTCCTCGGCGGCGGTCTTGAGCTTTTCCAAGGGTGAGAGGATCTGCTCGGAGAGCAGGCGTGCGAGATAGCGGCCGAGCGCCGTGATGACGATGGCCATGGCCGCTAGGAAGATGTAGGCGAGGATTTCCCATACATCGTGCAGCGGATCTTCTTCCTTTGGCGCACGCGCGTGGAACGGGATGCGGCCGCGCGCGATGACGACAGTGCGCGTTTTCTCTGCGCGATAGAGGAGTGCGAGACCGCGCTCATCCCAGCGCAGGAAGGAGCGAGAGCCGTCGGCGAGAATTTGGACGTCTTGCAGAAGTTCCTGCGGGTTGGTGCCGGGCGAGGCGTAGACGATCTCGCCGTTCTTGGCGATGAGGCTATCGATCCCCCATCGCTCAAGTGCACGGCAGTCCGCCTCCATCTCGCTGACCTTCTTGCCGCGATCAGCCTTCGCCTTGAGGGAGCTTACGGCGAACTGGATGGAAAGTGCCTCGCGCTTGTCCTGCCACAGGAGCGCAAGTTCCGCGTCGCGGATCGTGCCCGTCGTCTTGAGCCCTGCGAAGAGCAGACCGCCGAGTACGAGCAGGAATCCGACGGGAAGCGCGATCATCAGGAAGTTGGTCAGGAGGATGCGCTTTTTGAGGGAAATGTCTCGGAGTTTGAGCATGGAGACCTCCTTAGTTGCCACAAGGATGATGTTTGTCTCCCATTATACAGGAAATATCCGATTTTGTGTCAGCTCTTGCAACTGTTTCCCTTTTGTTTCGTTTTTGTTTAGCTTTTGTTTGTCGAGGATTTAGGCGCACGCCGTATACTTGAACCATGCAAGGGGCGAGCACATGAGCCGCCCTGCAGAAGCATTCATGACATGACGTTCAATGGAAAAGGAGGCGTTCCTCATGGAAAACAAAATCATGGAAACGGCAAAGGGTATCTTCTCGGCGAAAAATTTGAAGCGTGCAGGCGTCGTCGCCGCTCTTGGCGCGGTGCTCGCGGGCGGCGGCGCTTATTGGCATCACGGGCAGGAGGTCGCCGCCAAGGAGCGTGTCAGCGAGGCGCGCACGCAGATGGTTCGGACGCAGGCGGAGAAGGAAGGCCTCGCGCTCTTGTCAGAGGATGCGGTGCGTACGCTCGTCGCCGACGCCATCGGCGTGGATGAGACGACGATCACCTACCGAAGGATCGAGCTTACGGAGAACCGCGCGAAGGGGAAGAGGCATGATGATGACAAGAGGAAGACTGATCGTCGTGACGGGGATCATCGAGATCAGAAGGACAAGCACGAGAGAAAGGATCATCGCGGCGATCAGCCAAAGGCTGTACATGACAGGCAGATGCCGGCGCCGGACGCTCCCGCGCCGCAGCAGATGCCGCCTGCTCTGGCGCCTGATGCACAGCAGCCGGCTGTCCCTGCACCGGATGCTGCGAGTCCCGCTCCTAGCACGGCGTCCACTGCTCCTGCGCCGAACCGCGCATTGTTCCAGCCCGTTTATCGCGTGAAGTGCTATGCAAATAATGTGAAGTATGAGCTGATTCTCGACGCGCAGTCGGGCGCGGTGCTCTACCGCGAGATTGACGACTGATGGAGGGCGTTGTTGCTGGCAAATGAGAGAGAGCCTGCCGCATGTTCGTCATGCGGCAGGCTCTCTTGCTGCTTCGGTATGTATTGGCGCATTGCTTATGCGCCGACATCGACCTTCGTGTTGCGCGTGGGGTTCTTCGCGGCTTCGGCGGCATTCTGCATCTGGCGTATGTAGGCGGCTTTTGCCTGCTGCAGCACGGACGGCGTATGGCTCGCGGCCGTCTGGACGATGCGCTTGTTCGCCTGCTGGAAGGCGGACGAGCCGACCTTCGTGTCGTTGCCGAAGGGCGAGGATTTGGAAACGGCGTTCGCGGCGCGTGAGGCACGCGATGCCGACTGCTGAGCGAGGACAAAAGCTTCTTCGTTTGCCTGCTGGAATTTCGATGAGCCGACCTTCGTATCGTTGCCGAAGGGCGAGGCCGTGTAGACGGCCTTTGCTTCGCGTGCCGACTTTGCAATCGAGCGGTCGGCGAGCCGCGCTGCCTCCTCGTTCGACTGTTGGAATTTCGACGTGCCGAGCTTCGTGTCGTTGCCGAGGATCGAGCCCATGTAGTACGCCTTGGCGGCTCGGGCGGAGCTGGCGATCGAGCGGTCAGCGAGGGCGATTGCCTCCTCGTTCGACTGCTGGAACTTTGACGTGCCGATCTTTGTGTCATTGCCGAAAGGCGAGGACATGTAGATCTCCTTCGCCGCGCGTGCAGACTGCGCGATCGAGCGATTGGCAAGCTGCTCTGCTTCCTTGTTTGACTGCTGGAATTTCGAGGTGCCGAGCTTCGTATCGTTGCCGAAGGGCGAAGACTTGTAGACTTCCTTTGCCTCGTGCCATCCTTGGGCGGCCTTTTGGCGACCTACTTCGGCGAGGTTCAAGTTGATCTTCTCGAACGTTGCCGAGCCGTAGGGGTTGACTGAAATTGAAGAGATGCTCATCGTTCTTTCCTCCCTGCTTCCCTGCCGGGTCATGCTGATGATTCACATGGAACCTTCCTAGGATATTCTCCCCATATTATAACAAATATTTCTTTTGTCTTCAATGTCTGTGCGGAATATTTCCTAACCTAGAATATCATTGACAATCGCTCCCGTTTTAGTGTAATATTAAAGAAGAATTGGCGGGGGCTTTTGCCCTTGCCGGAAGGTTTCGCAGACGGCGCACGGGCTTTTTGTGCTTCGTCTGTATCGCCGCCGGGCAAAGCCGGGGGAAGGACTAGGGGGTATTTTACAAATGGCAGTAAAAGTAGCGATCAATGGTTTCGGACGTATCGGCCGCCTCGCGTTTCGTCAGATGTTTGATGCAGAGGGCTATGAAGTCGTAGCCATCAACGATCTCACGAACCCCAAGATGCTCGCGCACCTCTTGAAGTACGATTCGACGCAGGGCAAGTACGAATACGCGGACAAGGTGGAAGCCGGCGAGGATTCCATCACGGTCAACGGCAAGAAGATCAACATCTACAAGGAAGCTGACGCCTCGAAGATTCCTTGGGGCAAGCATGACGTCGACGTCGTGCTCGAATGCACGGGCTTCTATACCTCGAAGGAAAAGGCTTCGGCGCATCTGGCCGCCGGCGCGAAGAAGGTCGTCATCTCGGCGCCTGCCGGCAACGATCTGCCGACGATCGTCTTCAACGTCAACCACAAGATTCTGAAGCCTGAGGACAAGATCATCTCGGCGGCTTCTTGCACGACGAACTGCCTCGCTCCGATGGCGAAGGGGCTCAATGACCTCGCGCCGATCCAGAGCGGCATCATGGCGACGATTCATGCCTACACGGGCGATCAGATGACTTTGGACGGCCCGCAGCGCAAGGGCGATCTGCGCCGCAGCCGCGCCGCCGCTGTTAACATTGTGCCGAACTCGACGGGCGCGGCGAAGGCGATTGGTCTCGTCATTCCCGAACTCAAGGGCAAGCTCATCGGCGCTGCGCAGCGCGTCCCGACTCCTACGGGTTCGACGACGCTTCTCTTCGCTGTCGTCAAGGGTGAGGTCACGGTCGAGCAGATCAACGCGCAGATGAAGAAGGAAGCGACGGAGTCCTACGGCTACAACGAGGACGAGATCGTCTCCAGCGATATCGTCGGCATGCGCTACGGCTCGCTCTTCGATGCGACGCAGACGATGGTCAGCCCCATTGGTGACGGCAACACGCAGGTGCAGGTTGTTTCGTGGTACGACAACGAGAACAGCTACACGAGCCAGATGGTTCGCACGATCAAGTACTTTGCTGAACTGAAGTAAGGGAAGCACGGATAAATTCAGCGCTTTCTGAGAGCGAGAGCGGTCGGCGAAATACGGGAGAGGCGAAGCTAGCGCGCCTTTCTGAAAAAATCAGCTGAGTCAAGATCCATGAGGTCCGGCCGCGTTTGGGCCGGGCCTCTGTTCTTTTTATGGGAGGATTTTTATGAACAAGAAGACGATTAAGGACATCGACGTCAAGGGCAAGAAGGTTTTCGTGCGCGTCGATTACAATGTGCCGTTTGACGACAAGATGAATATCACGAACGACACGCGCATGGTGCGCACGCTGCCGACGCTCAATTATCTTCTTGACGGTGGCGCTGCGCTGATCCTCGCGTGCCACATCGGCCGCCCGACGGAGGCGAAGGAGGAGAAGTTCTCGACGAAGCATCTCGTCAAGCACCTTTCGGAACTCCTGAAGAAGGATGTGAAGTGGGCGTCTGATTGCGTAGGGCCTGAGGCCGAGAAGGCAGCTGCGGACTTGAAGCCTGGTGAGGTTCTGCTCCTCGAAAACCTGCGCTATCACAAGGAAGAGAAGAAGAACGATCCGGCTTTCGCCAAGCAGCTCGCCTCGCTTGCGGACATCGCCGTTGACGATGCCTTCGGCGTCGCGCACCGCGCTCATGCCTCGAATGTCGGCATCGCTTCTGATCTTGAAACGGTCGCGGGTTTCCTTATGGAGAAGGAGATCAACTACATCGGCAAGACGCTCGAAGCACCCGCGCATCCTTTCGTCGCTATCATCGGCGGCGCAAAGGTCTCGGATAAGCTGAATGTCATCAACAATCTGCTCGACAAGGTCGACACGCTGATCATCGGCGGCGGTATGGCATATACCTTCTTAAAGGCAGAGGGACAGAGCATCGGCAATTCGCTCTGCGAAGAGGATAAGCTCTCTTACTGCCTTGACATGCTGAAGAAGGCAGTAAGAGAAGGGCGTCAAGCTCCTGCTTCCGGTGGACCATGTCGCGGCGGAGAAGTTTGCGGCCGATGCACCGCACAAGGTGGTGGATGAGATTCCGGAGGGCTACATGGGCCTCGACATCGGACCGAAGAGCATTGCGCGCTTCACCGAGGCGCTGCAGGGCGCAAAGACCGTGGTCTGGAACGGCCCGATGGGTGTGTTCGAGTTTGAAGCATTCTCCGACGGTACCCGTGGTGTTGCTCAGGCCATTA